>Ga0208106_1000096_pt1 | contig 35447 bp, 26 predicted proteins | sample CryBogCBE25Jul08_FD_184577 | JGI IMG/M metagenome (GOLD analysis project Ga0208106, IMG submission 184577) | Freshwater microbial communities from Crystal Bog, Wisconsin, USA - CBE25Jul08 (SPAdes) | ecosystem: Environmental > Aquatic > Freshwater > Lake | place: Crystal Bog, Wisconsin, USA...
TAAAAATCAGCTATCTTTCTGTTTCAGTATTATCACTTATGATAAATTCACTTTCTTATATAAAAAATATTCCCCAGCCTGTAGTTCAAATTCTTCTCCTGGTTTAAATTGATATTGCAAACCTGAAAAAACATTTTCAAATAATCCATCCAACCATGCATGCGATACTTGAATTTTCAATCTGCTTTTATTTGATAAATTTAATATAACAAGAATACAATCGTTTTCTGATTTCCGCATAAAAGAAAAAAGAGCATCATCATTATTGGAAGGTAGGATGAATGTTTCTCCCAAAGAAATTGCTTTATTCGTGCGCCCTACATGCAGTAATGTGGTATAGAAGCTTTCCATTTCCAATGGCTTTGACCAATCGATTTCGTCTTTGTCGAAAAATGCCAATCTTTTTTTATTAGGAATTTCCTGACCACTATAAATTAAGGGCAGGCCATTCCATGTTGCGGAAAATACAGACCATGCTTTTGCTAGAATCCCATATTTTTCTAACTCAGTTCCATTCCAACTGTTTTCATCATGATTACTGGTAAAGAATAATTTGATAGCTTGATTAGGATATTGTGAATAGTTGTGTAAACAATTTCTAATATCATTCAAACTAGCTTCTTGTCGTGAAAGCTTTTCTGAAAGATGCATCCAATTCCAAGCATAGCTTGCATCAAATGCTTGATGATACGCTGGCACATCACATTCGGCTAACCAAAATAAAGGTTTGATTAGTTCGCATTCCTTTCTTGCATTAACCCAAAAGCCTAAGGGAACTAAGTGTGCCATATCACATCTGAATCCATCAATATCACATTCTTTTACCCAATATTGCATCGCTTTTATCATGGCATTTCTCATCGGCACTACTGAGAAGTCGAGATCAATTACATCATGCCATCCATTGATATCTGTAAATGAACCACTCGAATCTTTTACATACCAACTAGCATTTTCAAAAGTCCATTGATGATCCCATCCAGTATGATTAGCCACCCAGTCAATGATTATTTTGAACCCTAACCGATGTGACTCATTCACTAGATTTTTAAAATCTTTCAGCGTTCCGAATTCTGGATTGATACTCGTATAACTACTGCAAGCATAATAACTACCTAGGTTTCCCTGACGTACTTTTTGACTAATCGGAGTAATAGGCATTAGCCACAAGATCTCCACTCCCATTGCTTTTAACCTAGGTAAGTGTTTTGCAAAAGCAGAGAAAGTTCCTTCGGCTGTGTACTGCCGAATATTAACTTCATAAATATTGGCTCCCTTGGCCCATTCAACGGTAGAAAAATTTTGATTCATAATTACTTGATCTCCTTACAATGAAATAGTTTTATGTTGAAATGGCAAATAACAATCACCCAAAACTGGAAAGGAAGATAAGTATTTTACAGGCTACTGCAATTAATATGACCGACATGGTTGGTATCGGCCCATTTGTTGTTTTAAGCATGGTAGCAGAAATTATGCAGGGGCCCTGGTTTTTATATGCCTGGATTGCAGGTGCTCTTTTATCTTTTATTGATGCCATGGTATGGAGCCAACTTGGGTCTACCTATCCACTAGCAGGTGGAAGCTATAACTTTCTGAAAGAAGGATTTGGGCCAAAGTGGGGTAAGTTAATGAGTTTTTTATTTGTTTGGCAAACGATGATTCAAGCACCCCTTGTGATTGCATCAGCAGCAATTGGTTTTGCCAGTTATTTCCGCTATATACTTCCCTTAAACGAATGGCAAGGTAAAACCATGAGTGGCAGCGTAGTTATTTTAATTGTTCTGATGCTTTATAGAAAAATCGAAGATATTGGAAAGATAAGTGTGATGCTTTGGGTAGGTGTTCTAGTAACTATGGCATTGCTAATTGGCGGAGGATTGTTTCATGGCAATTTTCTACAACCTATTTTACACATGAACGATGGAATTAAACTAGATCATGCTTTTGCTGCGGCTCTTGGATTTGCAAGCGTTAAAACAATTTATAGTTATTTAGGGTATTATAATGTTTGCCATTTAGGTGGGGAGATTATGCATCCTCAAAAAAACATTCCAAAGAGCATGTTCATATCAATAGTGGGAATTGCCATATTATATCTAATGATGAATATTAGTGTAGCTTCAGTACTACCCCTAGAACAAATTCAAAAAAGTAAATTTGTTGTTAGTGAGTTTGTTGCTACCCTTTTTGGTTCACCTGCCGCAAATGTGGCAACTATACTAATCTTATGGGTAGCTTTTGCTTCTGTTTTTTCAGCTACGCTTGGCTATAGTAGAATACCCTTTGCTGCAGCATCAGATGGTGCGTTCTTTAAAATATTTGCAAGATTGCACCCTACAAAACATTTCCCCTATATTTCACTTTTGTTTCTTGGTTCAGTTGCATTTGTTTTCAGTTTGCTTTTTAAATTACATGAAGTAATCAATGCCATTCTTGCAATGCGTATTTTGATTCAATTTATTGGACAGGCAATTGGGTTATTATTATTGGTCAAGAAAAAAGGGAAGGCACATTTTGCTTGGAAAATGCCAATCTATCCAATACCTGCTATTCTTGCAATTATCATTTGGGGGCTAGTATTTATATCTACCGGATTCAATATGATTATTGGGGGACTTATCGTAATAGGTCTAGGCATTATTGCTTTTCTCATAAAATCAAAACGCAATAAAGAATGGCCATTTAAGAAAGTACTTTTATAGGTTGCTTTGGTATAAGTTTATGCAATATTAAACTTAATAGAACAACTGCGGAAGCTCCAACTACATTAAGCCATAAGAAGCCTAAGCCGATGATTTCGTACTTATCTAAAAAGAAGAAACTAATAACAATCAATTCTCCTATCACTGCAGCCCAAAAGACGGCATTTGCCTGAATATTTTTTAAATAAAAGGCTACTAAAAATATTCCCAATATTACGCCATAAAAAAGCGATCCTAATACATTCACAGCTTCTATTAAACTTCCCATACCAGTTGCAAATTCAGCAGTGACGATACTAAAAATCCCCCATCCTAATGTGTAGTATTTTGATATTTTATATTCCGACGCACATTGTGCTAAATTATTACTGTCGTAAGCAGATTTTCTGAAGCGTACATGAAAATCAATCATAGTGCATGATGCAAGTGCATTCAATGCTGCGGCAATTGAACCCCAGGCAGCTAAGAAAATAATTGCAATCAATAATCCCACTAATCCCTTTGGTAAAAAATCAACTACAAAACGAAGAAAAATATAATTCGTATCGTTGGTATCTGCAGACGGCAATGCCTTTTTTAATACTGATTTATATTCCTTCTGCGTTGCAGCCATTTGAATGGTTCCTTTACGCAAACTATCTTTTAAGTTACTATTTCCTGGCAGAACAAAATTCCTACTCCAATTCTCCTGTTGCAATTGTTGTTCATTAAAACGCGCTTCTACTATTTTTAAAGAATCTTTATATGGTGTAACGGCAGCTTTTTCGGCAACAGACTTATTAAAGAAAACTGGCGCAGGATTGAATTGATAAAAGGTAAAAAGCATTGCACCCAATAAGAGAATTAAAAATTGCATAGGAACTTTGATAAGTCCATTCATTAATAATCCTATTTTACTTTCTTTACTATCTTTTGCAGTTAAATATCTACCAACTTGAGATTGATCAGTACCAAAATAAGAAAGCGCAAGGAAAAAGCCCCCAATCACACCACTAATAATATTGTAGCGATCTTTCCAATCAAATCCTTTTTCTGTAAAGCCAGTTGTAATAACATTTAACTTTCCCGATGCCCCACTAACTTTTAATGCATCAGTAAAACCAACTCCTGCTGGAAGATAATGAACGATTAAGTAACCGGCCACAAACATTCCAATAAAAATGATAAGCATTTGCAATTGTTGTGTATAAGCAACTGCTTTTGCACCTCCGCTAACAGTATATATAATAAGTAACCCACCCATTACAATATTCGTATAGAAAATATCCCAACCTAATAAAGAAGAAAGAATAATAGAAGGTGCATAAATACTAATGCCAGTTGATAAACCTCTTGATATTAAAAACAAAGAAGAAGTAAAAATTCTAGTTTTTATATCAAACCGATTTTCCAGAAATTCATATGCTGTAAAAACTTTTAATTTATGAAATAGCGGAACAAAACTGATCGACAATATCACCATAGCGATGGGCAAACCAAAATAGTATTGAACGAAACGCATTCCATCCGTAAAAGCCTGTCCGGGTGCTGACAAAAAAGTAATGGCACTTGCCTGAGTTCCCATAATACTTAGTAAAACCAAATACCAGGGCATACTACGATTACTCAAAAAATAACCTTCCAAACTCTTTGATGTACGGCTTTTATAGAGCCCGTAAGCAATAATAACCAACAAGGTTACTGTTAAAACAATCCAATCGAGTTTACTCATGCAAAATGATTTGTAAACCAAATGAAAAATACAATGAGTGCAACTAATACAAATAGTATTAGCAAATACCAGCCTGTCCAACTGGAGAAAAGTGGTATTTTATTTTTATTGTTCATTATTTATTGTTGCTTATTAAACCACCTGCCAATAAGCCGATTGCAAGCCCGATAACCAACCCGATTTTTACATTCTTAATTAATAATCCAATACCTAAGGCAATCAATAGTAAAGTAACTATTCCAATTTTTCTCCTGGGCTTTTGATTCATTCTTATTTGTTTTTTGGAAGAGCAATTAAATTAGCCAATAATTTATAGGCGCCAGGAATACCAGCAGGCAATTGTCTGAATAGCACCAAACTCAAATACGCAAAATTTCCTTTCCCGTATTTCGCAATAGCTAAGCTACCAGTTCCAGGCTTATCGCCTGTATCATTCATACTTATTGGCATTTCAAAATGAGGATCTAACTGCTCTGCCTGATAAGTACTTCTTTCTTGAATCCAATCCTCAAAATCTTTTTCTCCAATTTTATTAGGAAAATTCAAGACCGAATGTTCCGGTAAAATAAAACGAACAGGTGCATTTTCTTCTGTAACCCTTGAGCTTGCATTTACTATAAATGGATAAGGGCCTACTTTTATTTTCTTTAAACCAATTTGATTGCTTTTCAAATATTGTACAATTAAATTGCCGCCATTTTCAACAAACCTATTAAGAACATCATTTTTATTACTCAAATATTCAAAAATATTATAAGCACGAATACCTAAAATAATTGCATCGAAATCTTTTAACTTTTCATCAGTAATATCAGCTTCATGGAGATATTGCAAATCATAACCTAATTGTAAAATCGCATCTGGTACTTTATCTCCAGCACCGCTGATATATCCCACTTTTTTACCGGAAACTTTTATTTCATCAGAAATAATATGGGCATTGTTCTGAAAGAAATAATGAATGTCGGGAATATGATCATACTTAATTGCTCTTAAGTAGGAAGTATAAATATGCTTTTTATTGTCGATCAATGTAGTAATTGAGGCCACGATATTAGGATCTTGATCTTTGTGGAAAGCAGTCGGCATTGCTATGCTTTCCACAAAAACCTTCCCGGTTTCAAAATCTAATAAGGTATCTTTTGTAAAGATATATTTAGATCCTTGCAATAGTTGAATGGTAACTGGAATTTGCTTAGCTGCAAAATTCGACTTGTATTGTAATTGCAGTTTTGGATTTGCAATTTGCTTATTATTTAATTTAACGTTCGTTAATACTACATCTGGAGTCAACGAAACAATAATCGGTGTAATAACAATATAAGGTTGATACAACTCACCTTTCACTGGATCCACAAACTTATATAGTAGCTTTTTTGGGTCTGTAAAAGTTACTCCATTAATGGAAAAACTAAAATCAACAGAATAGGCTGCTTTGTTTTCGTCTTGCCCGATCAATTGTTGATCTTCCACATTAAAACTTCCTATTTTATCTTGTTTATTAGCTAACCAATAAGGCTGACTTAATTTTTTTGAATTATCTACTTTAAATAATTTGTTAAAACTAATATTTCCGTTATTAGGCAAACTAGCATGAAACAATGTATCAAAAGCGTCATTTGCAGAATTATTCATCCAAATATGTTCTAACTGAATGTTTACATTGTTACGCTTGTTTATAAAAAAATTGACATTCATCTTTTCGCCCAATACCGCATACTCTTCATCAGTTGTTGCCTCGAAAAACAAGCCACTGCAAGCAATGATAAGTTGTTTTACTTCTTCCAATTTTTTATTTTCCCAAAGCGATTTCTCAGGAATTTGCTGCATATTTTTATATAAATCTACTAACGCATCCACTGAATTCTCAGGATGTTCCATTTGAAATGATTTCAGGATTGCATCAATTTTTTCTGGAATTTTTTCAGCACCTTTTATTCTATTCCAACTGATATCAACCCCATCAGTAAGTTCATTTTTTGGAGGATCGCCACCTAGCGTAGCAAAATATTCAAAAGAAGGTCCTCTTCTTCTTGGCCTTCCTTCTCCTTGGCTTTTGTGCATGCTTCTTGCTTCACCACCAATTTCTCCGTAACTTTTTCCTAACAATGGATTGTAAGCACCCACATCCATTTTAAACTGATCATTATTGGTCGTATTGTTTCCCCCGAAGTTGAAAGTGTTCCAAAGAATTCTTTTAGCCTGCCAGGTATCTACGCCATACTTTAATTGTTCTGGAAATCTGTTAGGATCTGCAGCAGCTGTAAATGCCTCTTGTGCAAGAATAGAAGAAGCTGCATGATGTCCATGGCCAGCCCTTGCATCTCCAGGGAAACGTGCGATAATTACATCAGGTTGATATTGCCGAATTACCCAAACTACATCACTTAATATTTTTTCTTTATCCCAAATACGAAGAGCCTCATCTGCATTTTTACTGAATCCAAATTCATAAGCTCTGCTAAAAAATTGTTCTGCACCATCCTGTCGCCTGGCTGCTAATAATTCTTGAGTTCTAATTAATCCAAGATCAATGCCCTGTTCGCTTCCGATTAAATTTTGGCCACCATCGCCCCTAGTTAAACTAAGATAGCCTGTACGATATAATTTTTCTTTCGCTAAATATGGAAGAAAACTATTGTTTTCGTCATCTGGATGGGCCGCAATATATAAGACGCTTCCTAATACTTTCAGTTTTTTCAACTGCATATAAATGTCAGCGCTATTATTGATAACGGGGACTTGGGCATTCGTTTCCTGAATGGAAAGAAAAATCCAGAAAATAGCTATCAAGCTTATACGCAAAGAAAATCTCATCATAAAAATAATTAGGTAAGTAACGAAGATAGTGTTCTGAAAAAATAGGTGACTAACCGTTCAACATTTTTAATGCCCAACCATGAAAACGGCATTACAGAAAAGTAATTTTCCATTTTCCCAAAACTGACGAAACATCGGATTATCCGCTAAATAAATCACAGATCCAGTTCCTATTGGTTGAACTCCAAATAACGTTCCATCTTTTAATTTAGATTTTACTTTAATACCACTAAATCCAGTAACATAAGCATCTTTCTTAAAAATCCCCACATTCCAGCCATCTTTCATAAAATCATATATATTTGAGCCCTGCTTTAAAGTATAATAAAAGTCAGGGTATCCAAATGCCAAGGGATGTGAATTATCTAGTTCTACTTTATAAATGGCTCCTGGAATTGATCCTGTTAAAGCCGTTCTTTCCTGATCTGCAAATTTTTTCAAGAAAGCATATTCGTTTTTATCTTCTGATTTGTCTTCCTTCAACTTAATTCCCCAATCAGCACTTGCTAACTGATCTGCTGCAGCTTCAATTGCAATAAGTTTACCTCCGTTTTTTACAAAGTCTTTTAACTTATCTGTGGTTGATTTATCAGTTAGCGTTTTATATACACCATCAGGTATAATTAGAACTTGGTAATTCTTAAAATTAAACCTTCCAATATCATTGGTATTTACAAGTGTTAGAGGATAATCTAATTGCTGGTCAAAGAATTGCCAAATTTCTCCAGCACTTAAACTGGAAGTCTGTTCTCCAGTAATTAAAGCCACTTTGGGTGCAGAGTTAATTACTTTAATATCGGTTGATCCAAAATCAGCACCTTTATCCATCATGCCAGTTTCAACCATTACAGGTTGAACATGAAATTGCTGACAAGCTTCATTTGCCAATGCATTCCAGTTTACTGATGCATTACTAGTTTTCAAAACAATCAATGTACCTCGATCATAATCTTTCCCATTATAACTAAATGGAAGAGTTGAATACCTAACTTTTACATTGTTCTTTAATAAATGGGCTAATACTTTTGCTGAGTTCAAAGAATTATAAGGGATTAACAATCCATAATTTGCATTTTGAACAGTTATTATTGAGGCTGATTTGAAATCTGAATTCACTTCCAGTTTTTCTTTCACTGCATAAGTTTTTATACCATATGCAAATGGAATAGCCCATGCTGTAATATCATAAGTATTGGAATCGGTTAGTTTTGTTTTGGGCTCTAGTAACACTTTGGCTAAAACTGCATTTGACTGATAAGTACTTACAGCAAGATGTAATCCTTCATCAACAAAGGACTCTTCTTTACCCGTAAAATAATTATAACCTTTAAAATTTTTGTTGCTTATAGTACCAGATTCGATTCCGTTCTGGTCTAATAATTTTTTTACTGCCAACAATTTATTTTCGTCCTTAGAAGTAAGTACATACGTTTTATATTCTCCGATTTTTCCGCTCTTATTATCGGCAAAAAATTGTTTGAATTCTTTTAACAAGCGTAGTTGATTTTTTGCACTGGTTTCAATTGTTGAAATACCTGTGGTATAATGATGCATTACCCTATCTGCCAGTGTTAGCGTATCTCCATTTTTATTAATAATGGCTAGTCCGCTTCGAATGCCACCTTGTTCAAAAGTCATTCCAATAGCGCCTTTATAAATAGGATAAGTATCACCATACGATGGATATAATAAATCAAATCTTTCTTTGGTAAAAAACAACCACCCATTTTTATCAAAATAGCTGGCGTTACTTTTTCCAATTAGTCCTTGAAAATCTCTTTGCCATTGCGTAATAAGCTCGTGATAGGGTTCAGCAGCCGGCGCAAAATAGTAAGGTTGATCATAGCCCTGCTCATGATAATCGACATGCACTTGCGGCAGCCATTCATTATATTTTTTTAAACGTTGTTGTGATTCAACTTGTGTTTGCCAGGCCCAATCTCTATTCAAATCAAAATTATAATGATTACTTCTACCTCCTGGCCAAGGCTCTACATGTTCTCTGGCAAGAGGTTCTGGATTAGCCTGCATACCTACTACAGAATTAAACCAATTAACATAACGATCTCTACCATCCGGATTGATGCAAGGGTCTAGAATTACCACTAAATTCTTTAACCATTCTTTTGAAGCTGAATTTTTGGGATCAACTAATGTATATAATGTTAACATTGCTGCTTCAGAGGAAGAAGTCTCATTACCATGTACGTTATAACTCAGCCAAACTATTGCAGGTTGATCTGCCAATATTTCTGAGGGATTATCTTTTACTATCCCTGCCATTGCCAAATTGTTGTGGCGGATCAATTCTAATCTTTTCAAATTTTCAGGACTGGCAATGATGGTAATTAACAATTCCCTTCCTTCATTAGTTTCCCCATACTTTTCAAGCTTTACCATTTCTGGTTTCGCCTGAGCAACTGATTTAAAATACTCAACTACCCGATGATGTCGGGTATATTTAGTTCCGACAGTATAGCCCAAAAATTGAGCAGGACTTTGTAAATCCTGTGCAGTAACAAAATTCACAAAAAGGAATAGAACAAAAAACAGACTTATTGGTTTCATACTATAAAAATGAGCAGTGAAAGTAGGCAAACTAAAAAAGCTTTGAACGATGCCATGCACTTATTTTTACACAACCTTTATAACTATTGAAAAGATTTTGTAGCAAATCAATTAATTTTCTCCCATGAAACTGTTTAAAACCCTCAGTATTTGCATTTTACTCGTACTTAACATTCCTAGTCAGGCACAGGTTTCCATTGTTGGTGCCGGCAAAAAAATAGATCCATATCATTATGAAGTAGTGAAAAATGGGCAGTTCAGAAAGGCTTCAGTGAGTTCAGCTCATCCCCTTGCTAGTCTTGTTGGTGCAGCCATCATGGAACAAGGTGGTAATGCTTTTGATGCTGGAATTGCTACCCAACTTGCATTGGCAGTGGTTTATCCAGGTGCCGGTAATATTGGTGGTGGCGGATTTATGCTTGCTAGACAAAGTAATGGAGATCTAATTGGACTTGATTATCGCGAAGCTGCACCATCGAAAGCCAGTCGTGATATGTATTTGGATAAAAATGGTACTGTTTTGCCAACTCTTTCACAATTTGGGGATCTAGCATCCGGTATTCCTGGCACTATTGCAGGTCTCTTTGCTACCCTACCTTATGCAAAGCTTCCATTTAAAACTTTGATTCAACCGGCTATAGATTTAGCAGAAAATGGATTTGTCATCTCTGAAAAACAAGTGAATGATTTCAATGATCAAAAAGATATTTTTATCAAGAATAATAATCATCCCATAGCTTTTGTAAAAGAAGGTAAATGGCATTTAGGTGACACGCTCTTCCAAAAAGAATTGGCAAATACTTTGAAGCGTATACAGAAAGAAGGTGCAAAAGGTTTTTATGAAGGAGAAACTGCCAATTTAATTGTTGCTGAAATGCAAAAAGGCAATGGCATCATTAGTTTAGAAGATTTGAAGAATTATACTGCCAAACTTCGCAAACCCCTCGAATTCGATTATAGAGGACATCATATCATTAGTTTCTCTCCACCAAGTAGTGGTGGTATCATCATCAATCAAATGCTTAAAATGATTGAAAAATATCCTGTTGGCAAGTACGGCTTCCAGACACCTAAAACAGTACAACTGATGATTGAAGTGGAAAGAAGGGCTTATGCAGACAGAGCTGAACATATGGGCGACCCGGATTTTTGGAAAGTCCCTGTAAAAACTTTGACTAGCGATAAATATCTAACCGAAAGAATGAAAGATTTTGTGGCTGAGAAAGCGGGTAGCAGTGCAGATGTTAAAGCAGGTACAATTCACGAAAGTGAGGAGACCACCCATATTAGTATATTAGATGCCGCAGGTAATATGGTGAGTATCACAACTACTTTGAACGGGGGTTATGGTTGTAAAACTGTGGTTGGCGGTGCAGGTTTTTTGCTCAACAACGAAATGGACGATTTTAGTGTAAAACCAGGTGTTCCAAATATGTATGGAGCAGTTGGTGGGGAAGCTAATGCCATTGAACCTGGTAAAAGGATGTTAAGTTCAATGACGCCAACACTCATCTTAAAAAACAAAAAACCTTATGTTGTCATTGGCACACCAGGTGGTACCACAATCCCTACTTCAGTTTTTCAGGGGATAGTTAATATTATTGACTTTAATATGACTGCCAGTGACGCCATTAATAAGCCTAAATTTCATCATCAATGGCTCCCAGATATCGTAATGATTGAAAAAGGATTTGATGCGAACACCAAAAACCATTTACAAACAATGGGCTATAAATTGTCTGATCGGGGCGCTATTGGCAGAACAGAAGCTATCAGGATTCTAAGTGATGGCAAAAGAGAAACAGCAGCAGATATTCGCGGGGATGACTCAGTAGCAGGTTTTTAAAGTGACAAGAAAAGTAATATTGGTATCATTTTTATTAATAAGCAGCTTTTCATTCGTAAATTTAAAAGTTGCCAAGTTTGGTATTGTATTTGACTGTACTTACCATATCAGTTATTTTAACCTCCAACGTCAGCCGTTCTGAAGAAAGTCCTTAACATATCTCGTAAAATATTATTAAGCATATTAGCGCTCTTGCTTTTTGTATTCATAGCTATTCAAACCGACTTTGTACAAAATAGAATAGTACAAATTGCCGTAAAAAAAATCTCTGAAGAATTAGGCACCCCGATAAGTATCAAATATGTAAGTTTTTCATTGTTTAACAGTATGAACCTTCAGGGCGTATTAATAAAAGACAAGAAGAACGACACTTTAGTTTATGCCGGTACTGTTAAATTAAGAATCACAGATTGGTTTTTCTTTAAAGACCATGCAATAATTAAATATATAGGCTTAGAAGATGCTGTTGTAAAACTAAATAGAAGCGATTCTGTTTGGAATTATCAATTCATCGCTAATTATTTTGCGGGATCTCAAAAGAAAGAAAAGAAACCCGGTGGACTTGATTTGAATCTTAAAAAGATTGACCTGAAAAACATTCATTTCATAAACAAAGATTTGTGGGTGGGTGAAACGATGGATATGAAATTGGGGAGTTTATTGATGGACGCAGAGAATATGGATTTTTCTAAAAATAATTATCAAGTCAATGAAATTGAAATAGACAAACCATTTTTTACAATTCAAGAGACGGATGCCATAAGGCCAGACTCATTAAGAAAACTGAAGAAACATACTATCAAAAGTTCTTCCATGTATTTCAATGCCGGAAACATTGCGTTACATATTGCTCAAATTAAAATTAAGGATGGTCAACTTTGGATTGAAGCGAATGAAAATAAACCTTCAGAAATTTTTGATGGAGAACATATTAGACTAAGTAAGCTTAATGGAGACATCAAAAATTTTCATTTTATTAAGGATACCATTAAAGCCTCCGTGGTTTTATCTGCAAAAGACCGTTCTGGTTTTGAATTAAAAAAATTGAAAACACAATTTCGCTTTACTCCACAAATTATGGAGTTATCAGCACTTGACTTGCAGACCAATAAAAGTAGAATAGGCCCTTATTATGCAATGAAGTATAATGACTTCAACATTGACTTTAATGAATATATTTCTCAGGTAACAATGGTAGGTAATTTCAAAGAGTCCAAAATATTTACTGATGATATTGCTTTTTTTGCTCCAGAATTAAAAGATTGGAATAAAGAATTAACCCTTAGTGGAAATTGTATTGGCACTGTAGAAAATTTTATTGTTAAAAATTTAAACGCAAAAGCGGGAGTTGGCAGTTCTCTAATCGGAACACTATCCATGAAAGGATTGCCTAATATTAATACTACTAATATTCTCTTTGAGAATGGTACTTTACAAACGAACTATTACGATCTTGGTTTTATCCCCGCTTTAAAAGATATCAAATCTCCAAATCTTGCTGCTCTAGGAAATATTATTTACAGAGGTAGTTTTAAAGGAACAATTAATAATTTTATTACAGATGGAATATTTAGTACTGCTTTAGGTGGTGTTACCACGAACGTATCCATGCAATTCCCCCATAAAAAAGATGCTAATTATACAGGCAATATCGAAACCGCAAGATTCAATATTGGCAAATTTTTAGATTTCGACCAACTCGGTCTTGTAGATTTCAAAGGAAAGATTAGTGGAACAAGTTTTAATATTAATCGACTTAAAACAGAATTAGAAGGAAAGATCTCAACAATTGAATTCAACAAATACACTTACAATAATATTATAACTAAGGGAACGCTTCAGAAAAAATATTTTAGCGGAGAACTAAAGATTGATGATCCTAATCTTGATTTTACAAGTGAAATAGTCATCGATCTTAACAAAGACCAACCAAGTTATAATATTGTAGGTGATTTAGTACATTGTAATATTCAAGCATTAAACTTGTATCCTGAACATATTGAGGTTACTGGTCTATTGGATGCAAATTTCACCGGAACAAATATCGATAACTTTTTAGGGTCCGCTAAATTTTTGAACGCGAACATCAAAGGTGATCAAACCATTATCAATTTTGATTCATTAAAGCTTAGTTCTAATTATATTGATAGTATTAAATCCTTAGAGCTAACAAGTAGCGATTTCAACGCTTCGATTATTGGCAAGTTCAGTATCATTGATTTACCGGCAAGTATTCAATCATTCTTAAACCGTTATTACCCAGCTTATATTAATCCTCCAAAAGAAATTCCTAAAAATCAATCATTTAAAATCGAAGCCAGTTCTAACTATATTGAGCCTTATATTAAATTATTCAATAAAAAAATCAGTGGATTTAATGATGCAAGTTTCTCTGGAACGATTGATACCAAGAAGAATGTGTTAGGACTTCAAGCAAATGTACCTTATGCTAAATATAAAAAATATATTATCTCAGGTGCTCAGTTAAATGGCAAAGGGAACAAAGACACATTAGTTTTGAATGGAGATATTAGTAGCATTCAATTAAGTGATAGTTTCCATTTTCCAAATTCACATTTTGATATCAGTTCTGCAAACGACCATTCTTTAATTTCGATAAAAGCAAGTGCGGATAATACTTTTAATGATGCTACTATTTTAGCAGATGTTTATACCATCCAAGATGGCGTTCGGATAAATTTAAGACCTTCAACATTTGTATTAAATGATAAGAAATGGAGCATCGAAAAAAATGGTGAATTAATCATTAGAAATAATTTCATGCTTGCCAATAATATACATTTCACTCAGGGCTTCCAAGAAATAACAGCAGATACAGATCAGGAAGATGGTGGCAATACCAATAACTTAAATATATCATTGAAGAACGTATACTTAGGAGATATAACATCCTTGTTTTTTAAGAATCCAAGGATGGAAGGAATAACTTCAGGAGACATTGTCCTAAATGATTTCTTTGGCAAATTCAATGCAGATGCTGAATTAAATACAGAACAATTTAGAATGGATGAAGATAGTATTGGACTAGTTAAAATAATTGCCAAATACAATAATGAAACCGGAGAAATACCCTTTTCTGTACAATCAGAAAACGAAGGATACCATCTAAATGCTACCGGGTCATATAATGTAAAGGATAGTATTGAAAATCCATTAAAAACAAACATACAATTAGAAAATACTAAAGTTAATATACTTCATAGATTCATCGGCGACATTTTTAGTGACATAACTGGAACAGCTAAAGGGAATCTTAGAATTAATGGCAACCCTAATTCTCCAGATTTATTGGGCAAACTGAGTTTGAGAAAAGCAGGCCTTACTGTTAATTATACTAAAGTACATTATACAATTGATTCAGCTGAAATTAAATTCGATGATAATGGGATTGATTTTGGTGAATTACAAATTCATGATAAATATCAAAACAAAGGAACAATTAAAGGAAAGTTATTAGAAAAAGGTTTCAAAAATATTGCTTTTGATTTCGACATGAGTACTAAAAGACTCTTATTGATTGATACAAAATTAAAGGACAATAAAATGTTCTTTGGCAAAGCAATAGGTAATGCCCAAATGAGTTTTAAAGGTCCTGAAGACAATGCTAAAATAACTATCATTGCAGAAGCTACAGATAGTTCACATATTGTTTTACCAAATACTACGAGCAAAGAAAATGGGAATTCCGATTTTATTGTTTTTAAACAATATGGTACAGAAATGGAAATGGTAAAATCTGATGGCAATTTCAACCTTGCAGTAGATTTAGATTTAACTACCAATAATAAAGTTTCTATAGATGTAATTCTTGATGACTTAACTGGAGATGTAATTAAAGCTGTTGGTAATGGCCGTTTAAAAATTCATGCGGGCACTTCCGATCCATTAACAATTAGAGGTAGATTTAATATTGATAAAGGGAATTATGATTTTAACTTTCAATCATTCATTCGTAAACCATTTGTATTACTTCCTGATGCAGGTAACTATATAGAATGGAATGGCGATCCCTTTAAAGCAGATGTACATATAGATGCCCAATACACTGCTGAACGCATTAGTATGAGCGATTTAGTGGGTAATAATAATTTTAGTGGCGCAGTTAAAGCTTATCGTGGAGATGTATATGTAATTGCTCAATTGCGCGACAAATTAAATCTTCCCTCCATTAAATTTAAACTTGACTTCCCTCAGGGTAGTCCGATTAAAACTGATAATGAATTCACTGCTTTCCTTAACAGAATCGAGAAAGACGACAATGAGATTCTTAAGCAAGTTTCGTTCTTGATTGTTTTAGGTTCTTTTGCACCTACAGGAAACAATGGTAATAATAACGTTGCCAATCCATACATGATAACTACTCTAGGAGTAAACACCATTTCGCAAGTTTTAACGAAAGAATTGAACAAAGCGGTTTCTAATATTCTTTATAAAATTACCGGAGATAAAAGTCTTCGATTTGATCTGGGCACATCATTATATAGTAGCAATACTTTACTTGATGCAAGTAGCGGTTTTACAGCTAATAGCAATAAACTTGATAGAACCAGGGTTAACTTAAAACTAGGTTATGCATTTGCAAATAACAATGTGATTGTAACATTGGGAAGTGATCTTGATTTTAATGTAGGAAATACAACATCATTTCAAAATGGCAACTTTCAATGGTTACCCGATTTTAACATTAAATTCATTTTAACAAAGGACCGAAAACTAAGTGCCATCGTATTTACAAAGAACAGCTTAGATATTAGTGGATCTACCTTTGGCAGAAGAAATAGGCAAGGTGTAAGTATCTCCTATCAAAGAGATTTTGATGAGCTTTTTGCAACAAAACCAGAAAAGGTGGAGTTGAAAATGCCCAAAGAGAATTTTTCAGACGAGAAAAAATAATTATTGAATCAGTTCAATGGGAATTTTCTTACAACCCTTTAATCGATACACATAAAAATAACGTACTACTCCCCCATTCCTGATTTGATTTATTTGAACAGGGGCTTCAATTTGAGTGAAATATTCTGCATAATGTTTTGAAACATCAAAAGGAAGATTAGAAGGTACAATGGTATAGGCATCATCTCCAATTTGCATTTTTTTTCTTTCACGGTTTAACCAAGCAAACTTATGGATATCCTGCAGAGGTCCAATTGCAATCAGCGTTTGATTGGTTTTAGGTACTGTATAAAATTCAAGATGCCCTCCTGGAAACCATTTAGAAACAAGTATAAAACTGTTTTGTTTCATTAAATGTTGTTGCTGATCAGATGTTACCAATTTCGAATACTCCTTACTAAAATCAGACCATCCATTCAGATCGAGTGTTGGGCAATATTCACCATAATTTTCTTTTTGATGGCTTCCAAAATTAACAGGTGAAAACCGCACAATAGCAGTTGCTGAAAATAACAAGACCACTACAAAACTACCTGCAAAAGAAAGCACTTTGGGAGTTCCAAAATTTTTTTGTTGATCCAGATAAATTGCAGCAAGAAGGTATAAAGGGATATAAGCTGGTCCTGTCCAATGCGGAAGAGTAGGATTAAATAAAGCAATGACCCAGAAAAATAGTATCATCGGAATACTCATACAAAATATCCAAACTGAAAAAGTCTTACCAGGAAACACAAATGATTTCCGAACAAAAGCAATGAGTGTTAAAATAATTAGTACAAATACAATTGGATTCTGATAAGCAAACTCACCTAAAATTTCTCTGGCTAACATATCCCATTGTAAATGCGTATGTGTTACTCTTTCTGAATGAAACTTATACGTGATAAAATCGTATTGAATATTCCAATAAACAATCGGCAATAAGAATAACAGTGTTATCAATACAGCTAGATAAAACCGCCAATTGAGTAACCATTTTATACGAGTAAATAAAATAGTTAACCCAAAACCAACCCACAAATACAATCCGTGTACTTTACAAAGTGTTGCTAAGCCAATTAATGCCCCCAGCAAAATCCATAAACCCGTTTTTCTTTCTGCATTAGGATGGGAAAATAATAATGCCATACCATAAAGGGCAGCAGTCCAGATTGGCATTTGAGGTGAATCAGGAAGAATAAATAATCCTGCTATGATTCCTGTATAAATAGAGGTTTGATAAATGATTGCTGCATACCAACCTGCTTTTTCTGATGCAATAACTTTTGCAGTTTGAAAGATAAACCATGTAGCTATACCTGCACTTAGAATGCTTCCCATTCGAAGTGTTATTTCAGAAACCCAATGAAGGTTTAAAGTAGTTAATCTTATCATCCAACCAATCATTGGTGGATGATCGAAATGATTCCAATCTAGTTGTAATGCGTATGTCCAATAATACACTTCATCATTTCCCAACTCTAACAATCCCGCAATCAGCAGCTTGATACCAGTGGAGATGAGTATCAGTAACAAAATCTTCTTGCTATATGAGGAAAATTTATTTCGCATGTATATTTACTGGTTATCTATCAACCAGCGTATTGCGAGTTCATATCCCTTTAATCCAAGTCCAATTATGCTGCCCGCTGCTTTTGCAGAAACATGAGATATCTTTCTAAAATCTTCTCTTGCATGAACATTACTAATATGTACTTCGATTAATGGTGTTGAAATGGCTGCAATTGTATCACCCATTGCAACTGAGGTATGGGTATAACCACCTGGATTCATTACAATTCCCTGATAATCGTAACCCACCCTTTGCAATTCGTTAATTAACTCTCCTTCTACATTACTCTGAAAATAGCTAAACTCAATTTCAGAAAACATACTTTGCAATTCAATAAAATATTGATCAAAGCTTATAATGCCATAAATACCAGGTTCTCTTTTACCTAATAAATTTAAATTGGGACCATTGATAATTGCAATTTTCATAAAACGAATTTAAGTAATCGGTTTTAACGAATAAGCTTTTACATATTCAATCCAGCATAATAAATTGATCCTAACATAGGAGCTTTCTCATTTAACATGACATATACTGATACCGTATTAAGTAAATGTTTCATCCTGCCACTGGATTCAAATATTTCTTTCCAGGTAGTCGGATTGAGTAAATTGATGATTTTGGGGGCTATTCCACCTGCAAGATATAATCCACCAGTAGCTTTGAATTTCAAAATCATATTAGCAGCTTCAATTGCCAAAAAGCGGTCAAACAATTTAATGGCCTCTACACAAGTACTGCATTGGGCATCTTTTGCGGCATTGCTAATAACTGCAGCAGGATCTGTTGTTTTCATAGCATCCAGAATCCATTGAGGCTTGGGTTTATTTTCAACTTGAGTAAGGTATTCCCAAATAGTAACTATGCCGTTTCCACTCAATAAACGTTCCCAGCTAACATGTTCATGTCTGGCTTGAAGAAAATATAAAATCCCAAGATCCTGTTTTGTTCTTGGAGCATAATCACAATGCCCTCCTTCTGTAGCGAAGGGGTGATAGCGACTTCCATCAAAAAACAAACCAGCCTCACCTAATCCAGTGCCAGCAGCAAGAATTCCGATATTCCCAGGGGTTTCGTTTGTCCCTTGATGCAGTGTATGAAGCTCCTCAGGTTTTAAAGCCGCTAGGCCATATGCAGTTGCCTCCAGATCATTTAGAATAGCTACCGGACTCCCGCCTAATGTTTTTGAAATTTCTTTTATATCAATCTGCCAACTAAGATTCGTAAATTTTACTTTTCCATCAATTACTGGGCCTGCCACAGAAAGACATACCTTTTGCGGATTAGGAGATCCCTCTATAAAGTTGCTGATGATATCTGTAAAAGAAATATGGTCTTTACTAACATACCTTTTTTCTTTAACCACTTCCATCCCGCTTGCCGTAAACTTACACAAAGACATATTTGCCTTAGTGCCTCCGATATCCCCAGCTAAAACAATTACATTTTCATCATGGGCGAACTTCGTTTGCTTAAATGCAATAGGAACTAAGAGTGCAATTTCCATATCAAATCGTTTTTTTCATGTTACTTGTAAAGGAAAGAAATATCGCTTATAAAATGTAAAAAATAAGTTCCCAATTTTAAAATGGTCGATACCCAAATAATTATTTATGATTAAAATCAGTTGATTCTAGATTATTTGCTGATAATCATCATTCCCAAGCATTTTAATATTCAATAGTTTTGCACTTGAGCAACAAGCTATAAAATGACCAACGCATTATATTTAAGTACGACAGAACCATTTTCAGGTAAATCAATCATTGGTTTAGGTTTGATGAACCTTTTAGCAGGAAAAACTGAGAAGATCGCCTATTTCAAACCAGTCATAAGCAGCGGCACAGGTCAAAGAGACAATCATTTAGAAACTATGATCCGTCATTTTGATCTAACCACACCATACGAAGACATGTATGCATTTACCAGAGAAGAAGTGGAGAAGCTGAAGAATAATGGTAATGAGGCTTTGATGATCGACAAGATCATAGAAAAATTTAAAAAATTACAGGAATCTAATGAATTTGTAATCGTTGAAGGAGCTGATTTTTTAGGTAGCAGTACCAATATTGAATTTGATGATAACATAAATATAGCCAAAAATTTAGGAATTCCTGTTGTGCTTATTGTAAAAGGTGAAGGAAAAAATGAACAAGAAATTGTATCCTCAACTGTTTCTACTTTTAAACTTTTTCAAGAAGAAGGTGTTCAAATATTAACCGTCATTGCGAACAAAGTATTAGAACAAATTGCATTTTCAGTATCCGTCAGTATTAGACACAATCTTCCAAAGGATATCATAATTACTGTTATCCCAGAGGATAGAAACTTAAGTAATCCTACCATTAAAGAAATATGTGAATCGGTAAATGGAAAACCTTTATTTGGAGAACATTTATTTTCTAATCAAGTAGACCACCCAATTGTGGGAGCCATGCAATTACATAACTGTTTACTTCGATTAAAGAAAAACACTTTAATCGTTACACCGGGTGACAGGGGCGATATTTTGATTGGTGTATTACAAGCAAATATTTCGAAAAATTATCCAAAAGTAGCTGGCATGATTTTAACTGGAGGTTTATTACCTGAACCCTCTATTTTAAAATTGATTGAAGGGTTAGATACCGTGTTGCCAATTATTACAGTAGAGACAGGCACATTTGAAACTGTTACAAAAGTTGCTGGAACTCAATCCCGAATCTCCTATTATAATAAAGAAAAGATAGCACTTGCCATAAGCACTTTTGATAAGTATATCGATATTCAAGCAATTGGAGAAAAGATCAATACATTCCAAACTAGGAATATTACTCCCAGAATGTTTCAATATCAAATTGTAAAAAGAGCAAAGTCGAACAAAAAACATATTGTTTTACCTGAAGGGGGTGATGATAGAATATTAATTGCTGCTGATCAGTTGATTAAACAGGATATCGTTAATATAACCATCCTTGGTATTAAAGAAAATATTATTGCAGCAGCTAATCGGCTGAATTTATCTATGGATTTCGATAAAATTCAGATTATTGATCCGGCTACTTCTGATAAGTATGATGCCTATGTTGATGAATTAGTTGAACTACGGAAAGCAAAAAATTTGCAAAAAGAAATGGCACGCGATTTAATGTTAGACGTTTCTTATTTTGGAACGATGATGGTATTCAAGGGAGATGCAGACGGTATGGTTTCTGGTGCAGAACATACCACACAACATACCATCAGGCCAGCATTACAATTCGTAAAAACAAAGCCCGGAGTTAATACGGTTTCCTCTGTGTTCTTTATGTGTCTACCCAATAGAGTGGCCATATTTGGTGATTGTGCAGTAAATCCCAACCCTACCTCTGAGCAATTAGCGGAAATTGCGATATCATCGGCAGAAACTAGTTTGATGTTCGGTATTGAACCAAAGATTGCCATGCTCTCCTATTCATCCGGCACTTCTGGTGAAGGTGAAGATGTAGATAAAGTAAGAAGAGCTACAGAAATTGTTAGAGAAAAAAGACCAGATTTAAAAGTAGAAGGTCCTATACAATATGATGCAGCTGTAGATCCATCCGTGGGTAAACAAAAACTTCCAAATTCACAAGTGGCCGGTCAGGCAAGTGTATTGATCTTTCCAGATCTGAACACTGGAAACAATACCTATAAAGCGGTACAAAGAGAAACTGGTGCATTGGCAATAGGACCGATGTTGCAAGGTTTAAATAAACCAGTAAATGATTTAAGCAGAGGATGTACAGTTGATGACGTTTTCAATACTGTTGTAATAACTGCAATACAAGCTCAACAATAAATCAAACTATTAGATGAATATATTTGTAATTAATTCAGGAAGTAGTTCTATTAAATATCAGTTGATTAAAATGCCAGAGTCAGGAACTATCTGTTCAGGTTTGATAGAACGGATTGGCTCTGATGCTTCTACCATAATTCATAAAAGATTTATTAATGGCGAAGAAATTGTTAGTTCCGAAACTCTCAAAATAAAAGATCATGCTACAGGTCTTAAAGAAGTGGCCCAATTACTCATAGATCCTTCTATTGGTGTAATTAGTAACCCTAATGATATTCATGTTGTAGGACATCGGGTAGTACATGGAGGTGAAACTTTTTCTGACACACAAATTATTACCGAAGAAGTAAAAGAAAAGATTAAAAAATTATTTCCATTAGCTCCTTTACATAATCCACCCAACTATTTAGGAATAGAAGTTGCTGAACAGATTTTTAGCTCCGCTAAACAAATTGCTGTGTTTGATACTGCATTCCATCAAACAATGGCTGCTGTTGCTTATCGATTTGCTATACCCAATGAATATTATACAGAACACAGAATTAGAGCTTATGGCTTTCATGGAACAAGTCATAAATATGTTTCCGAAAGAGCTATTGAATATTTACAGAAAAAAGAAACAAAAATTATTAGCATTCATTTAGGTAATGGATGTAGTATGAGTGCCATTTTAAATGGTAAATGCATTGATCATAGCATGGGTCTCGGACCAATGAATGGTTTGATCATGGGTACCAGAGCTGGTGACATAGATCAGTCTGTCATATTTTATCTAGTAAATCAATTGGGCTACCCAATAGAAGAAATAAATCATGTGCTGAATAAAAAAAGTGGCATGTTGGGTTTAACTGGTTTCAGTGATATGCGTGATATAACTACAAGATATAACGATGGAGATTTGAACGCCATTCTCGGATATGAAATGTATGCTTACCATATCAAAAAATATATGGGATCATTTACTGCCGTATTAAATGGATTAGATGCAATTGTGTTTACAGGAGGTGTAGGTGAGAATGATGCATTGGTAAGAAGCTTATCAACTAAAAATATGTCCTATTTAGGAATAGAACTGGACGAAGAAAAAAACAAAGTTCGAGTGAAAGGATTTGTTGAATTAAATAAGGAAAATTCAAGAGTTAAAATCCTAAAAATTCCCACAAACGAAGAATTAGAAATTGCCAATCAATGTTATCAATTGATGCAAAAATAAAGTTCAAAAAAAATCCCTGAGCTTCTACTCAGGGATTTTTTTTAATTACGCATCATATCAATAAAATTATCAAATAGATATCGGCTGTCATGCGGGCCTGGAGTACTTTCTGGGTGATATTGCACACTAAAAGCCTGACGGTCTTTTAATCTAATTCCTTCTATTGATTCATCATTTAAATTCAAGTGTGTTACTTCCACATTTGCATGGTTACGAACGGCAACTGGATCTACGCCAAAACCATGATTTTGAGTAGTAATCTCGCATTGCCCTGTAATAATATTTTTTACAGGGTGATTTAATCCTCTATGTCCGTGATGCATTTTAAAGGTAGGAATATCATTTGCCCTTGCCAATAATTGATGGCCTAAACAAATCCCAAAAACAGGTTTGTTTTCTTTTAGAATTTCTTTTACCGTAGCAACTGCATAAGGCATTGCTGCAGGATCCCCAGGGCCATTTGAAAGAAAGTATCCATTCGGATTGAATTCTTTTAATCTACTTAGTGCAGTTTTTGCAGGATGCACTCTTACATGAGCACCTCTCGTAACTAAGCATTCAAGTATATGTTCTTTTACGCCAAAATCGAGAACAGCCACTTTGATGGCAGAGTTCACATCACCTAACTCATATTCAACATCCGTACTTACAGTGCTGGCCAATTCTAGTCCATCCATATCGGGAACAATTGCCAATTGAACTTTCAATTTTTCTATATCAAATTCCGAAGATGAAATAATACAGTTCATAGCTCCTTTGGTACGAATATGAGCCACTAATGCTCTGGTATCAATATCATCTATAGCAACTATATTATTGATAATTAAATAATCGTTCAAATTTCCATCAGCCATAAAACGGCTGAATTTTTCTTCCAGGTTTCTAGCTATTAACCCATGGATCTTCACCGATTTACTTTCTACATCAATGTCTTTGACTCCGTAATTACCAATATGCACGTTATTCATTATGAGTACCTGGCCAGTATAACTAGGGTCAGTAAATACTTCCTGATAACCAGTCATACCTGTATTAAAACAGATTTCGCCTGTGGCTATGCCTTTTTTTCCAAAAGCACGGCCATGAAAAACGTGTCCGTCAGCTAAAACTAAAATTGCGGGTTGGTGAATTTGAGACATGTGTATAGGGTCTGTTTAATGCTGCAAAAAAAACACATCTTAGTCGATAAATCAGATATTTTTTTACACATTGGATATAAAAAAAGGCAAGACTAAAAAAGTCTTGCCTGTATTTGAAAAATTCTTCATAGTAATTATTCAGCAGCTTTATCTTCCACAGCTGGAATTTCATCTGCAGCAGGTGCTTCAGCAACTGGAGCTTCTTCAACAGCAGCTTCTGCTTTCTTTTTAGCACCAGCACGACGAGTTTTCTTAGCAGGTTCAGCAGCTTTTTCAACAGCGTTACCGTAGATTTCGTTAAAGTCAACCAATTCAATCATTGCTTTCTCAGCGTTATCTCCGGGGCGTATTCCTAATTTAAGAATTCTAGTATAACCTCCAGGGCGAGTGGCAACTTTTGGACCAACTACTGTAAATAATTCTTTAACAGCTGCTTTATCTTGCAATTCAGCAAAAACCAAACGGTGATTATGGCTGATTTGTGATGCTGATTCAATTTTCTTAGTCTTTGTAATCAAAGGTTCCACATATGTCCTTAAAGCTTTAGCTTTTGCTAAAGTGGTAACGATACGTTTGTGTGTGATTAACTGACTGGCTAAATTTTGCAATAACGCTACTCTATGTGCCTTTTTACGGCCTAGGTTATTGATTTTGTCTCCGTGACGCATGACTTATTGTTTTATATATCTTGTACCGTGTCGGGAATACAAGACGTGAATAATGGAAAAGGGTTTGGATTAATTATCCAAGTTATCTAATCCTAATTTGTTTAAATCCATACCGAAACTCAATCCTCTTTCAGTCAAAACTTGCTCAATCTCAGAAAGAGATTTTTGACCAAAGTTTCTGAATTTCATTAAATCTTCTTGCTCATATTGTACCAATTCGCTCAAGCTGTTAATTTTAGCAGCTTTCAAGCAATTGAAAGCACGAACTGAAAGGTCTAAATCTTCCAATGGTGTTTTCAATACTTTGCGTAATTGTAATACGTGTTCGTCAACAACATCTTCTTTTTTATCTTCTTTATTATCAAAAGTGATGTTTTCATCTGTGATGATCATCAAGTGTTGAATCAAAATACGAGAAGCTTGTTTAACAGCATCTTCTGGGTGAATAGTACCATCGGTAGCTACATCCAGGATTAATTTTTCGTAGTCAGTTCTTTGTTCTACACGATAGTTCTCAATAGCGTATTTCACGTTCTTGATTGGCGTGTGAATAGAATCGATTGCGATATAACCAAATGCAGCATCTTTTACTTTATTCTCTTCAGCAGGAATATAGCCACGGCCTTTCGCAATGGTTAATTCGATATCGAGTTTAGAAGTATTGTCCATTGTGCAAATAATCAATTCAGGATTCATCACTTGAAAGCTTTGAGATCCTTCACCAATCATACCTGCATTGAACTCTGTGCGGCCTTTGATAGACAATGTAATTTTTTCGTTAACTACATCGTGCTCAACGTGCTTCTTGAAACGTACTTGCTTCAAATTGAGGATCACTTCAGTTACATCTTCTGTAATGCCTTTGATAGTTGCAAACTCGTGGTCAACACCCTCGATCTTGATACCTACAATAGCATATCCTTCTAAAGAACTCAATAATACCCTGCGTAGTGCATTACCGATAGTCAAGCCGAAGCCTGGCTCTAATGGACGGAATTCAAACTGTCCTTCAAAATCTGTTGCTTTTTGTAAAACGATTTTGTCTGGCTTCTGAAAGCTTAGTATTGCCATATTAGAACTTGTTTTTTACTGATGAATCTTTAGCCCAAAGGGGATAAAGGAATATGATGTATACCCGGGTTTTAAAGCCCGGGTATTTAATTATTTAGAGTACAATTCGACAATCAATTGCTCCTTAATATTTTCAGGAACATGCTCGCGATCTGGCGCTGTAATGAAAGTACCTTTCTTTTCAGTTTCATTCCAATCTAACCAACCGAATTTAGGGTTCTTACCACGACTCTTGCTTGTAACAGCAGTGTTATCTGCACTCTTAGGTTTGTAAGCAATCACATCTCCTGGCTTACAAGTGTAAGAAGGAACATTCATTACTTCACCATTTACTAAAATATGCTTGTGATTAACTAACTGACGTGCTTCCGGACGACTAGCAGTTAAACCCATACGAAAGATGGTATTGTCTAAACGAGACTCTAACAACTTAATTAAGTTTTCACCGGTAACGCCTTTCAAACGCTGTGCTTCTTCAAATGTTTTGCGGAACTGGCGCTCTAACACACCATAAGTGTATTTAGCTTTTTGTTTTTCGCGTAACTGTAAAGCGTATTCACCTAAAGTTTTACGCTTACGAGCAGCACCGTGTTGACCCGGAGGGTTGCTGTTCTTGCCTAACCACTTAGCATTACCTAAGATGGGTTCGCCGAAGATTCTTGAAATTTTGGTCTTGGGACCTGTGTAACGTGCCATTTCTTTTTATTTGTTGATTTTTTAGTGTCGACAAAGTATCGTAAAAATCAAAAATTGATACTATGCCCTATGTTTATAGTTATTGCCGAAACCTAAGTTCTGGCTTAAATTATACACGACGTTGTTTAGGAGGACGACATCCATTGTGTGGTAAAGGTGTAACGTCTTTGATAGAAGTTACTTCGATACCAGACTGAGAAATTGAACGGATAGAACTTTCGCGACCAGCACCAGGTCCTTTCACGAAAACATCAACACGCTTCAAACCAGCATCCAATGCAACTTTCGCAGCATCAGCAGCAGCCATTTGAGCTGCATATGGCGTGTTTTTCTTAGATCCTTTGAAACCCATTTTACCAGCACTGCTCCAACTAATCACCTGTCCGGTTTTATTAGTAAAGCTGATGATAATGTTGTTGAAAGTAGCAGAGATCCGAACTTCACCAGCTGCATCTACTTTTACTACTCTTTTCTTGGCAGCAGTCTTTGCACTGTTCTGCGCTTTTTGTGTTTTAGCCATTTTACTTTTTTGAGGTAGTCTATTAACAATGAAAAATCCCGAATTCATTCGGGAACCATCTCACTCTCCTTTCCTATTCGGAAGATCCAAGCTGAAATGGATTTTATAGAACGAATGAGTATAATGCAAGCACCATACTCATTCGACTAATTATTTCTTAGCGACTTTTTTCTTACCGGCAACTGTTTTACGTTTACCTTTTCTGGTACGACTATTCGTTTTGGTACGTTGACCACGAACAGGCAAACCTTTACGGTGACGTAATCCACGATAGCAAGCGATATCTAATAAGCGTTTAATACTCATAGAAACTTCACTACGTAAAGCACCCTCAACTTTGAACTCAGAGTTGATGATATTACGGATAGCTGCTTGTTCATCATCGTTCCACTGATTTACTTTTTTATCAAAGTCAATTTCAGCTTTAGTAAGAATATACTGAGCAGTTGAACGGCCAATCCCGAAAATATAGGTTAGACCAATTTCTCCTCTTTTATTCTTTGGTAAATCAATACCGGCAATACGAGCCATATTCTAATTTTAAGTTTTATACTATTTTTTGTTGGCACCATCAGGTACCGATAATTATCCCTGACGTTGCTTATAACGAGGGTTCTTTTTGTTAATCACGTACAGTTTGCCTTTACGCTTCACGATCTTACAATCTACACTGCGCTTTTTGATAGAAGCTCTAACTTTCATAAAAGTGTTTTTTGCTCGCCCTGGCTATTGCTTCCGGCTTATTGGTACCTAAAAATGTTTATCCCTTCCTAATTGCTCCTGATTATTTGTATCGGAAAATGATTCTTCCTCTACTCAAATCATACGGACTCATCTCAACTCCCACTTTATCACCAGGCAGAATTCGGATGTAGTGCATCCTCATTTTCCCTGAGATGGTAGCCAATATTTCGTGGCCATTTTCTAATTTCACTCTGAACATAGCGTTGCTCAAAGCTTCCAGAATTACTCCATCTTGTTTAATCAGTGGTTGTTTCGACATACAATTTTTGGGGCTGCAAAGATATTAGTTTGCAGCGGAAATAAGAAAATTAAGTGGAAAAAAATCTTAAAAATGTGGAAAATCATTCCAAAAGGCCTGATTTTGGTGCAAATATGCCTTAAAATATTCAATGAAGAGGGGTTATTTTCTGTTTTTTTACCTTTTTCGAAAAAAAGTCAGCCCCTATTTTTTTTAAAAAAGATTCACCGGCACGATAAACTCCCAAATGTTCGGCTGGGTATTACCCCTAAACTCATTGTTCAAAAGATGGCTATATCGAATCCCAAAACTTACGGATTGCTGATTCCACCATTTAGTATCAAAATAAATTTCACCCCCAGTTGAAGCAAATTCATATTGAGTTCCCGTTCTCAAACTTTTTCCTCTGGTATAATCATAAAAAATGTTGAGCCTTAGCCTTGAAAAATAGACCAAATTTCCAAAACCCCATTCAGGATAGCTAATGGGCAATTGATAATTCAACCCCATTTTCCACATTCTTGGAAAATCAATCGCCGTATATCCCCGTGAAAAAGGGAAATTATTGGAAAACAAATATTGCTGCAAAGTATCCCTTTGATAATACGCTGATGTAACAACTATACTATGATTATTGCTTAGCCCCGGAAGATAAAAGCTACCCGAAAGCATCAACTGATTCGCAGAATAGCCCCCAAGCGCATTTTTATATTGAACCATTAAATGTTGCCCCCAATGAGGCAAAATCTGTTGAGTGGATTGTTCTATTTGACTGATATACTCAATCCGGCTTTGTAACGTATTAAACTGCTGATCTCTAAATAAAGTTTTACCGATACCCAACCATTTTAATTGATCAAATTGATAGGTAGAAGAAAAGTTTAAAAATCTATATGACTTTCCCCCTGATAAGTTGAGCGGTAATTGAAGACCCAAATATTCATTTGTTTCATTCCAATGAACCAAAGTGTCTTTTTGATAATACCCCGACCTAGACCAAGTCTGGTTCCACCCTATTATTGGCTGGATAAAAGTTCCTCCAAAAATACCTGTGGCTGATAGTTCGTGACTAGCTTCATTCTTATTATAGGTATATCCTAACTCCGAGTGAAATGTGTTCAACACATTATCACTATACATTGTAAAAGTATATTCCGGATCGCTGTACATGGGCCTCCAACTATGAAAATGAATCAGCCCATGAGCAGCTGAATATTTTGTAGGCTCCAAATCTCGTTCCTCCGCATTCAATAATAAAGCCCTATCCTCTTTATTATATATTTCAGGTGTGGTTAAATTTGCTAATGATTCTATTTTCATTTTCGATTCCCAATGGGGTTTTATGGCTGCTAACCGATAACCCTCCGCACTAAATGCCGAACTTATTAATATCCCTTCCTGATTTATAAAGCCTTGGTATAAGCCAGTGGCATAGGAAGCAAGACGAAAATTTTCAGAAATATCCTTTTTTATAACAGTTGCCCAAATTTCATCTCGACCATTATTACTAAGCGTATAGATAAGTGTATCACCTTGTACATTTAAGTATCCTATTAACCTATTGGCAAATGGAAGTATAACCTGTAAAGAATCATTCTGATCAAATGATTTTTTTAACAAACTCATTTCCCCCAGATTATTTCTAGCTGTAACAAAAACATTTTGGTCATTAGTTGAAAACTTAGGGCTTGCAAATACCCATCCATTTTTTTGTATCCTATTTAGCACTTTTCCTTCCTGATCCAAAAACACTAAAGAAGATCCATTAGTGGGATCTAATTCAATTGCTAAAAAATGAGTTCCATCACTTGAAATGTCGGGAGAATAATATTTAGTATGAGATAAAATATTTTTTTCTTCCCCACTATTTACATCCAACAATTTAATGGCATTATATTCTCTATTCCCCCATCGAATATCGGGCTGATATGATGTATAAACAATCTTACCATTTTTATAGGAATAGTAATCATCGGTAGCAATAGAACGTATAGCAATTTTTTGCTCTTTCCGATCTTTATTGATTTTATAAAAGCCGGATAAGTCTTTCAAAGACTTACGCAATACAATCATCGACCCATCATTCGAGTTATAGGGATATCGATAATCAACCACATCATTTTGAACAGTATTTGTTATCCAATCAATTTTATCGGTTTTATCAGCTTTCCAAATTCCTTGAAAGTAAGTCATGGCATCAGAAACAAACTGTTGATAACTGATCCCCGTATATTTTTGTAAAGCATTCTGAAATGGATAGATCAGAGGTTTGAAACTAACCGCATCAGCACAAATTTTTGTCCAGATGCTATCTCCATATTTTTTTCTTCCATAAGTCACTAATAAATATCCTAATTCATAATGGCTAGGAATGTATTTACGAAACGATCCATTCCGCATCTGCATAAAAGAATAATGCTTCTCAGAAAGGTAAAGGCTTTTATAGCTATTAATAAACAAGGCAAGCTTACCCCTTCCTTGAGGTGAGAATTTTGTTTCATTATACACCGCATCACCTTCAAAAAACCAATCAGGAATGGCAGCTGAAGTAGCAAGAGCTAGACCTTGTTCTCCTAAAATAATAGATGCAACATTAGATAAGCCTTTATTGAAATTGCTATATTGCTGTACATGTCGGAACTCATGGATGGTTAAATTATCAATCCAATTAATCGCCCCCATTTCAAAAGGATCTTGTGGCGCGATGGTATAAAATTCAGATCTCCAAGGAGCTAAACCCACATAGGCATTGGAATTAGTGCTCCCAGTTTGTAATACCAAACTAATTTTTCTTTGATAATTTCCTAAACTACTTTTATCGGCGACACGGATATTAGATGCGTTTTTAATAATTCTTTTTGCTGCTGCTTCCATACCATGAGGAAAGATTACCCGAATCGAATCTGTATTATACTGTAACCATTTCTCTCTAGCAGGATTTCCTCCAAAGACCTGTGCTCCCACCTGACTAAAATAAATCAAGCCAATTAAAAACAATAAATACTTCATTCTGCCTAAAAATTTAATTCCTCTCGTATACTTAATTAACTCAAGTATTTTGTTATAAGTTGCAATAAATAAAACTACAAATTCTTTTGTTTGAATATCCAATAATACAATGACAAAGATCGGATTGATTTCAGATACACATGGATGGCTTGATCCATCATGTTCTAAATATTTTGCTAATTGTGATGAAATTTGGCATGCAGGGGACCTTGGAAGTATTGCAATTGCTGATGAATTAAAAGAAAAAAAGATATTTAAGGCAGTTTCTGGAAATATTGATGGATATGATGTACGAAGTGAGTTTCCTGAAATGCTAGTTTGGAAATGCGAAGAAGTAAATGTACTGATGATTCACATTGGCGGATATCCACCGAAATACAATACTGATTCAAAAAAAATAATCAAAAAAAATCATCCGCAACTATTTATCAGCGGGCATTCCCATATTCTTAAAATTATGTATGATGCAGACCATGATTGCCTTCATATGAATCCTGGCGCTGCGGGTAAACATGGCTGGCATCAAATCCGCACAATCATTCGCTTTACCATTGATGGCAAAGATATCAAAGATTGTGAAGTGATTGAATTGGGAAAAAGATAATTACATGCCCGGAAACCATGGGCGACCGATTCCCACTCTAAAAGGCCATGGAATAGTTAATAAAATAATTACCAAGGCTAATGTGAATAAAATAGCACTCCGCTTATGTTTCAGCGAATCATTATAATTTTTCTTAGCAACTGATTTGCCTAAAGTAATTAATAAGATGCCTATGATCATTCCAGTCATATGCTCAACAGCCCAAAAACGAGCAGCACTATCTTTCATCACCACTCCCATCCCAAGATTTTTAATATTTTGAAATCCAGAAGGACCAGTAAACCATTGATATAAACCCAACAATAAAGTAGTATGAGCTGCTATCATTAAGAATAAACCTAACTTTTTGTCAGTAGCCGTAAAGGGGCTATTGGAAGCTGAAAAATGTCTGACAATATTTACTACTAAAAGTATTAAAATGATCCATCGTAATAAACTGTGTAAATGAAGAAGTCCTTGATACATTATGATATATAATTTTTTTGAAAATAATCAATTCCTAAATACTATAGGATTATAATATTATTAATCGACCCAATCGGCAACAAAAAGATTAGTATCGTGTGTGCCACCATTGTTTCTATTACTCGAAAACATGATTTTCTTGCCATCAGGGCTAAACATAGGAAATGCATCAAAGCCCCTATCTCTACTAATTTTTTCTAAGCCTTTTCCATTGATATCAGTTAGATACATATTAAAAGGGAACCCTCTCTTATATTCATGATTACTGCAAAAAATAATATGCTTACCATCCGGAGTAAAATTAGGCGCCCAATTAGCTTGCTCTAAAAAAGTAATTTGCTTTGCATCTGAACCATCTGCATTAGCCACATAAACCTCCATATGAGTTGGCGCCACTAAACCTTGCTTTAAAAAATCTTTGTATTCTTTAATTTCTTCCGCTGTTTTGGGGCGACTGGCTCTCCAAACGATTTTCTTTCCATCAGGACTAAACCATGCACCACCATCATATCCCAGGGTATTGGTTACCTTTTTTTCTTTACCTGTTTGTAAATCCATCACATATAAATCTAAATCGCCGTCTTTATCGCTGCAATAAATCATTTTTTTGCCATCAGGAGAAAGCGTTCCTTCTGCATCATACCCTTTTGCAGTGGTCAACTGTTTAACAATTTTGCCATTCAAATCTGCCATATAAATATCATAGGAATCGTATAGGGGCCAAATATATTTATTCCCATATTTAGATCTGTCTGGTAAGGGAGGACAAGTATCGGCACCCTTAAAAGTAGATGCGTAAATAATATGTTTCCCATCTGGTAAAAAGTAGGAACAAGTGGTTCTGCCTTTTCCGGAACTGATCATTTTGTAAGTAAATGGTTCATCGTCTCTTGTTGGTATTTTGCCTATAAAGATCTGGTCGCAATTCAACCCTTCTTTGGGATTGGTACGTTGGAAAATAACGGATTTCCCATCATAACTCCAATAAGCTTCCGCATTATCCCCACCAAAAGTTAGCTGACGAATATTTTTAAAATGTTTTTCACCCGCAAAATGAATAGAATCCAATAAAGCAGGTTTTTCCTGTGCGCTTAATGCTAAAACACTTAAAAATAAAAGAGAAAAGACCAGGATTAGATATTTCATAAGTTGTTAATATTCTACAAAAATAAGGTCTTAGGAGATGTATTAAGTCAAAAAATTGATAGAAGTCCAAATGCCGCGTATTTTTGAGGATGAATAAGCTATTTCTATACATCCCTCTATTATTTATCTTGTCTTGTACCAATCAAACAAAAGACAAAAATAGTACAAAGCAAGATTTAGTTCTACCAGAAGAAATTTCGAGATTGAATCAATTAGCGAAGCAATTTCCTGATAGCGTTGGCTTGCATATGAGATTAGTAAATGCTCTTGATAGTATGGGAAGCTATGCTCTTGCCTTAGAAGAATTAAATACTTTAATAAAAAATGATAGTAGCAATTTTGGGTTATGGTTTAAGAAAGCACAACTTTCAGAAAATTTAAAGGATACACTTGCTGCAATAAAATCTTATAGTCGTGCTGCAAATATTTATGCTTCTCCAGATGCTATGCTTGCATTAGCAAACTTATTTGCAGAAACAAAAAATAGTAAAGCATTAGAGCTTTGTCAGAAAGTTTCAGACTTAAGAATGGGAAGGACCTACCAGTCGCATTGCGACTTTATTGCAGGTATTTACTTTGCAAGAAGTGGTAACACCACAAAAGCAATTCAACTTTTAACCAGTTGTATAGCTAACAATTATACCTATATGGAAGCATATATGGAAATTGGATTCATTTATTACGACAGAAAACAATACGCTGAAGCTTTAAATATTTTCCATACAACAATTTCTGTAAGAAACAACTATCCAGATGGATATTATTGGTTAGCGAAAACTTATGAAGCGAACAAAAATTCAACTTCCGCTCTTGAAAATTATGAGAAAGCGTTTTCGCTTGATCCTAAATTAATCGAAGCTGAGCAAGCAATTACAAGATTGAAATCTGCCGGAACACACTAAAAACAAAAATTGTAACTTTGCAAAAACTATCACAATGCCGATTATAGCCCCATCCCTCTTAGCCTGTAATTTTTTAGAATTGGGATCAGAATGTAAGATGTTAAATGAAAGCGTTGCTGATTGGTTTCATTTAGATGTAATGGATGGAACTTTTGTTCCTAACATTAGTTTTGGATTACCAGTGATAGAACAAATCAGAACTGCAACAAGTAAAGTTTGTGATGTACACTTGATGATTGAAAGACCAGGAGAATATGCGGAGGCATTTAAGAAAGCCGGAGCTGATATACTTACTGTTCATTACGAAGCATGCCCGCACTTACATAGAAATCTACAACAAATAAAATCTCTTGGAATGAAGGCCGGTGTGGCTTTAAATCCACATACACCTGTGCAATTATTGGAAGATATTCTCGAAAATATAGATCTAGTTTGTATCATGAGTGTGAATCCTGGTTTTGGTGGACAATCATTTATTCCACAAACAATGGATAAGATTCGAGTTTTAAAAAAAATGATTAAGGAAAGAGGACTACACACCTTAATTGAAATTGATGGTGGTGTAACACTTGCAAATGCTAAAGCCATCTTAAATACCGGAGCGGATGTTTTAGTAGCAGGAAATACTGTTTTTAAATCCGAAAATCCTATAGCAACTATTGCTGCATTAAAATCATTATAATAATAAATTGTAACCCGAAATATTTATTTTAGAAAATTCATGGAAGTTTAATATTCAAATTCATGGCTCAAGGTGTTGTTCCTTTTGCTTAATATGTTAATATTTTTCTATCCACATCTGTGTATAAGAATTACTAGGTTTTAATAGTCTTATCCAATTAAATTTGAGAAAGACAAAAATTCTGATTCAAGATCCTTAATCATTAAAACCGAAGTAGATTGACTGAAACAATCATTAACCTCGAAACCGTTAACCCCATTGAATTTTTTGGCGTTAACAATGGAAAGCTAGACCTCTTGAAGAAAAAATTCCCTTTACTTAAAATCCTTTCAAGAGGAACACAATTAAAATTAAGCGGAGCTCCAGAGCAAATCGATACCGCAAAAGAAAAAATCGATCTCATTATTCAGTACCTCGAAAGAAATGGACACTTAA
>Ga0208106_1000099_pt1 | contig 34437 bp, 28 predicted proteins | sample CryBogCBE25Jul08_FD_184577 | JGI IMG/M metagenome (GOLD analysis project Ga0208106, IMG submission 184577) | Freshwater microbial communities from Crystal Bog, Wisconsin, USA - CBE25Jul08 (SPAdes) | ecosystem: Environmental > Aquatic > Freshwater > Lake | place: Crystal Bog, Wisconsin, USA...
AATATTTACAATAAAGATTAAATAAATGCTACCTTTTTTGCTACCTAACAAACAAAAGAGCCTATAAACTTTTGATTTACAGGCTCTTACTAAATTTAGGTGCGGAGAGTTAGGGATTCGAACCCCAGGACCTGTTACAGTCAACAGTTTTCAAGACTGCCGCAATCGACCGCTCTGCCAACTCTCCGGGTGCAAAATAATAGCAGTGGGATTGATATTCCAAAAAAACTATAAAAATAGATTAAAACGGGCAATTAAAATTGCTCTAAAAGACAATGGTATCAATAGTTTCAGAAGGTAAAGAAAGTATAAAAAAAATATTTCCATAGCAATGAAAATCAATTTTATTCACCTTAACTACCAATTACTTCGAAACTTCCTCAATTTTCTCTACTACGATTAAATCGGCAAGATCTACATTCATGGGCAAAAGTCCAATTTGAACGATGGCGCGTTTACCCCTAATCTCCTTAACTAGCCCTACTTGATAATTCTTTTTAGATTTTACAAGTGATCCAACCGTAATAGATAAATGGAGTTCCTTGTATTTCAAATCCACTTTTTTGGCCAGTTTATTAACTACAATAGTTTCCTTTTGCTTAAATAATAGATTTTGAAGGCTCTTTACCACTTCATTCTTATTTTCCGACTTCTTCCAATCAAGCACAATTTGCTTCAGCTTACGTTCCATATCCTTTAAATATGCTATACGATCTTCTGCAACTTTATTTTGATGCTTTAATAGCTCTACCTGTTGCTGGTGTTTTTCTTTTTCCAATACCTGTTCCATTTCTTTTTTCAACTTTTCGTTTTCCTTCATTAAACGATTTAGCTGCTTTTTCTCTTTATCTAAATGTTGTAAATCTTGCTCTGTTCTATTCAATAATTTATCCAGCTTAAAGTGGTCTTCTTCTACAAGATCCCTTGCTCTTGAGATTAATTTTGGAGAAAGCCCAATCCTTTCTGCAATAGCAAACGTGTAGGAGCTTCCAGGCTTACCTATTACTAGCTTGTATAATGGCTGAAGATTGATTTCATCAAATTGCATCGCTGCATTTAAGATCCCAGGTGTATGATTAGCCATCACTTTTAAGTTCAAATAATGGGTCGTTACTACTCCAAATGAATGCCTTTTACATAGTTCCTCCATAATCACTTCTGCAAAAGCACCACCAAGACTTGGATCACTTCCACTTCCTAACTCATCAATAAAGAACATGGTTCTTCCATTGGCTATTTCAATGAAATATTTCATATGTGTAAGGTGACTCGAATAAGTACTCAACTCAAACTCGATACTTTGCGTGTCGCCAATATGAATAAATAATTGTTTGAAAATCCCCATTGTTGACATTGCGCTAACAGGAACCAGCAAACCACTTTGTAACATCAATTGATTCAAACCAATTGTTTTCATCGTTACTGTTTTACCGCCTGCATTAGGTCCGCTAATGACTAGTATCCTACTTTTATCATCCAATGTTATGGTAACTGGAATTGTTTTTTTACCGGAAGCTTTATGATACAGAAATAATAAAGGATGATAAGCATCAATTAAATGAATATGTGCTTTGTCAACCAAATTGGGGAATTGCCCATTCATATCTAAAGCCAATTTGGCTTTCCCCCGAATAAAGTCGTAATCTCCAGCTACGGCTAAATAATTGGATAATAATGGTGCATAAACAGACATTTTTGCTGTTAATGCACGCAATATTCGGTGAATTTCTCTGGTTTCTTCGTGTTCTAAATTAAAGACTTCGTTATTTAGTTCAATGGTTTCTTCTGGTTCAATAAAGGCAGTTTTTCGACTATCGCTTTCTCCGTGAAGAATACCCTTTACCTGACGTTTATGTTCTGAGAATACGGCTACCACTCTTCTACCATTACTAAAACTTTCATCAATATCTGCAGTATATCCAGCCTTAGCCAATTTACTGATTACTTTATCAAACATCCGTCTCAGCTCATTCCTTCTACGAAAAAGGTTCATCCTGATTTTCTGGAGGTCTTCAGAAGCATTGTCTTTTACGGTACCATTTTCATCAAGAATTTCATCAATATTTTCAATAATTTTTTTCTCGAAATAAGTGCCCTCAATTACTTTAGACAATCCAGGAAATGCCAGCCTACGTTCATTATCAAACCATCTAAAGATGGATGCAGTATTTTCTGCGAGTCTTCTAATCGGCATCCACTGTTCTCCACCTAGTAACGCTCCAGGGATACCTAAGAGTTTAATATCTTTTGATAGATTCTGAGAAAAGTCATTGGGAAAATATTGCTGCAACAGACTGATTTGCTTGTATTCATTTGTTTGCATTAAATCCAATTCGATAAACTCTTTCTTTGTATGTATTCGGAGAGTTTCAGCTTTAGTTTTCGCATATTCAGTAGCACAATGCGCCATCAATAAAGACTTAACCTTATCGAATTCAAGTTGTACAGCGGCAGATTCAGGATATAAACGCATGGAATGATAGACTATATAAATTGGCACAAATGTAAGCCAGAACAAAATGGTTTTAATCGATTAGACTTTACTTCAATAAAAAAAGCATTCAACAGAATGCTTTTACCTGAAGAATTCATCTTAATTATTTAGGAAATAATTTAATCAAAGCATAAATGCAGAAAATAATCTGGAAAAGCAATTGAGAAATTAAAAGTACATAGGTAGAATAAGTTGCTTCCATCCACTGACGTTCGAAAGGAAGTCCCCAAAATGAACCATTTTCAACTGTATTTGTTGATGCATTTAATTCGTATGTAAATTGAATAGAAATTAAAAGAGCAATAGAGAAAAAGATATGAAATAAAACAAACGATCTATTACCAGCATTTTGTTGCTTCAAAAATAAATGGAGGACAAATGGGATAATTAACAAAGCCCAACTAAAAAAAGAAACGTTACCAAAAGAAAATGAAAAATAAGTACTGGTATATTTTGTATTTAAATCAGCTGAAGTAATTAGCAAGTTTGCTAATATTAAAATAATTGCTGGAACAATCATTAACAGATTTTCCAGGCGGTTCTTATCCTGACTTTTATTTTCTATTTGTAATATCATATTCTCTGGGGGCAGACGGCAACGTAAAAATAAGCTTTCTAGTATAAATGACTTAAAAAATAGTTTTGGCGTTTAGTTTGTTAAAAAATGATTTTCATTAGCACCCTATTTTTTCTGTTTCGTATATTGTATCCATGAAATCAATTTTAAAACCCATATTTGTAGTTAATCTACTGATTATCATAGCATTAACAAGCTGTTCGCAAACACCTAAAACCTTATCTAAAATGAATACTGAAGCAATCCCAATGGGAATACATACAGACACTGCCACTTTTGGGGAAGGTTGTTTTTGGTGTACAGAAGCCTATTTCCAAAGACTAAAAGGTGTTTATAAAGTAATTAGTGGCTATGGTGGAGGTCATGTAGAGAACCCTAGTTACCAGGAAGTTTGTGATAAAAAAACTGGCCATGTAGAACTTTGTCAGATCATTTACGACCCTAAACAAATTAGTTATGATGAACTTTTAGAAGTGTTCTGGAAAACGCATGATCCCACAACTTTCGACCGTCAAGGAAATGACGAAGGGCCTCAATATCGATCTGTGATTTTTTACAAAACTGAAATCGAAAAAAACAAAGCAGCACAATATAAATTGGCTCTAGACCAATCTGGTTCATGGCCACGACCAATTGTAACAGCCATTGAACCATTTAAAAACTTTTATCCTGCAGAGAATTATCATCAAAACTATTATAACGATAATCAAAATCAAGGATACTGTCGTTTTGTGATACAACCAAAACTCGAAAAATTCGAAAAAGTTTTTAAAAATAAATTGAAGAATTAAACTAGCATGATAAATTGATTGGGCTTTAGATTCTTAAAAGTAATTTTATACATGAAAACTAAACTCTTTGTATTTAGCTTATTAATAAGTTTTAGTATGAATTTTTCTCAAGCCCAAAAAGGAGAAAAAAAATATACAAGAGCCGACACATTAAGAGGAACTATTGGTGTTGAAAGAGCCTGGTGGAATATTCAATTCTATGATTTACACGTTACACCAAATCTAATCGATAAAACAATTAATGGATTTGTTGACATTAGTTATCAGGTTTTGAAGAAAGACAAAACCATGCAAATTGATTTACAACAACCGTTGGTAATTGATAGTGCATTTGATTACAATAGTAAGAGTCAAATCAATTTAAATTTCGAAAGAGAGGGTAATGTTTATTGGATCCATTACCCAAAATATCCAAATATTGGTGAAGAAAAAACAATCCGTATCTATTATAAGGGCATACCGCAAGAAGCAAAAAATCCACCCTGGGGGGGAGGTGTTACCTGGACGAAAGACAGTCTAGGGAATCCAGTTGTAAGCACTACTTGTCAGGGTTTAGGCGCAAGTGTTTGGTGGCCTTGCAAAGATCATCAAAGTGATGAGCCAGAAAGAGGAGCAAGAATTTCAATCACTACCCCGGACACATTAATGGATGTTTCAAATGGTCAATTAACTAATATCATAAACATCCCCAAGACACATCAAAAAACCTGGATATGGGAAGTAAAAAATCCCATTAACAATTATAGTCTTTCCATGAACATCGCCAAGTATGTATCATTTTCTGATACACTTAAGGGTGAAGGAGGCATATTGCCTTTAAATTTTTATATATTACCCTATCATTTAGATAAAGCTAAAATTCAGTTCCAACAAGCAAAAACCATGTTGCATTGTTTTGAATTTTGGTTAGGGAAATATCCATTTTATGAAGATGGATACAAATTGATCGAAGTACCTTATCTGGGTATGGAACACCAAAGTGCGGTTACTTATGGAAACAAATTTAAAAATGGATATTTAGGAAGAGATTTATCAGGAACTGGCTGGGGATTAAAATGGGATTTTATTATTATACACGAAAGTGGTCATGAGTGGTTTGGAAACAATATAACCAGTAATGATATTGCAGATATGTGGGTACACGAAGGCCTGACTAATTTTATGGAAACATTGTATACCCAATGGCTAAGTGGCAAACAAGCTGGCAATGAATACAATTTTGGAATTCGAAAAAATATCACTAACCGCTCTCCTATTATAGGTAAATATGGCGTGAATGCAGAAGGGGGAAATGACATGTATTATAAAGGTTCCAATATGATACAGACTATTAGAAATAGTATGGATGACGACAGCTTATTTCGTAAAACATTACGAAACATGAATGCCGTATTTTATCATAAAACAGTGATGTCTACAGAAATCGAGTCATTCATTAGTAGGTCTGCTGGATATGATTACTCTCATGTTTTTGATCAATATTTAAGAAATACAGATATCCCGGAACTACAATTATCCTATCAAAAAGACAAGCAAAAATTATTCTTCAGATGGACAAATTGCATAGAAGGATTTGATTTGCCAATTACTTTAAGGACAGACAAAGACAAAAAGAAATTAGCACCAAAGAAAGACAATTGGAACTCGATCGACGTTACAGAACAAGAAGCTGGATTCTTTAATCCTGCAGCAATAGAAATGAAATATTATATCAAAGTGAGAGAATTATCAAGTACCGATTCATTTTAGAATAAAGTTATGGGCAGTATCCGGAAACAAACAATCATCTCCAGCTTACTGGTGTATTTCGGATTTTTTATTGGTGCTATTAATATATTTTTTTATACCAAAATCGGAACCCAACATGGTGCATTTACTGCAGAACAATTTGGCTTAACGCGTATCTTTTTTGATTACGCTCAAAATATGTATGCGTTTAGTAGCTTGGGAGTTATTCCAATTATTTACAAATTCTATCCTTATTATAAAGACAATTTAGCAGAACACGAAATTGACCTAATGAGCTGGGCCATGATAACGGCTTTATTGGGTTTCCTTTTAATATTAATTGCAGGTTTTTATTTTGAACCATTATTTGTAAAACAATTCTCAGTACGATCAAAATTAATTATTGATTATTATTTTTGGATGTTCCCATTTGCAATGGGAATGCTATTCTTTTCAGTGATAGAGGGATTTTGCTGGGGAATCCAAAAAACTGTGATCTCAAATTTTCTAAAAGAAACTGGTTTAAGAATTTTCACCCTGGGGTTGATATTATTATTTTATTTCAAAATAATATCTTTTGATTTATACATTAAAATATTTGCACTCTTATACCTCGCGATATTTTTTATTCTTGCAATTTATTTGTATCAAACAAAACGTTTACACTTTCCTTTTATATTAAGCAGGGTAACAAAAAAATTTAAGAAAAAAATACTTGCTATGCAAGCGTTGATTTTTGGAGGCACGCTTATTGCATCAATAGCCGCAACAATAGATAGCTTTATTATTGCCAAGTTTATGGGATTAGGTGTTGTGGCCGTTTTTGGCCTTGCACAGTATGCCGCAAATCTTGTACAAGTGCCACAGAGAAGTATACAATCTATTTCTGCTGGCGTTTTATCAAGGGCTTGGAAGGATAAGAATATGATTGAAATTGAAAGAATTTATAAACGCTCTTGTATTAACTTATTACTAATATCACTTTTTATATTTGGAAACCTTTGGCTTAACGCATATCAAGGATTACAAGTGTTGAATATTCAAAAGGAATACGAGGGAGGCATGGCAGTAATTTTCATATTAGGAATAGTAAGGATAATTGACGCAGGAACTGGATTGAATAATATAGTCATTAACACATCCACTTATTGGAAATTTGATTTTTATAGCGGCGTTATTTTGCTTGCATTTCGGCTTCCGCTAACTTATTTTCTTATTAAAAATTATGGAATCATTGGTTCTGCATTTGCCGAATTAGTAGCTTTTGGCTTATATAATTTTATTCGATTTGAATTTCTCAGACGGAAATTTAATATGCAGCCTTTCAATGCTAAAACAATTTATGCCATTTTTTTAGCAGTCGTCATTTATGCAATTAGTTATCTATTAGGTCGGAATTTTTCGGGATGGATAGGTATTTTCTTCAGAACAATTACTTTTTCTACTTTATTTAGCATTAGTATTTATTATTGGAAGATTACTCCTGATGCAGCACAGCTTGTCCAACATTTTCAAGAGCGATTTAAAAAGAATAAGTTCATCCATTAATGTATTCGTCCACCACCTCTGAATTTCGGTTGCCAATATTTATCATTCAAATCGCTTATCATTACGCCACCACTTGTGGCAGCATGAACAAATTTATTGTTTTGAAGATACACACCCACATGTGTAATGTTTTTGCTTCTTCTTCCGGTTGTATGAAAGAAAACAAGGTCTCCCTCTTTTAACTGGCCATCTTCCACATTTTGAGCAACATTGAACTGTTCCTGAGCTGTTCGTGGGAGATTTGTGTTATAGATATCTCTAAAAAGTATTTGTGTAAATGCAGAACAGTCTAAACAGTTTTCGGTAACCCCACCCAAACAGTATTTAGTTCCCCACCATTTATCTATTTCGTCCAATAACCCAATATTATTTAATCTTTCAACGGGCACACCAATCAAAACTGAATATTTTAATTGGAGATAACTTGCGTTTTGAACATTGAATAAAGGATCATCTGATTTTGGTTTTGAAATATTAACCCCCTCATTCCGAGTATTGGCAGTACTTGATTTTTGTTTAGAAGTAACCACTGAACCAGGTGTAACTTCAATATTATCCAGAAACTCAGTTTTACCACCAGATTTGGACTTTTTTTTCACCGACTCGCTACTATTATTGTCCTTTGAGGATAGCTGCCTAAAAGTTCTACAACTTGTAAAAGTTGTTAATAGTCCAATAAAAAGAATTACATAAGATTTTTTCATGCTTGCCCTGCAATATAAGTTGTGCTGCTTAAAAGGCAAAATACCTGAGAAAATAACCTCATTTCTACAATTCATGAATTGATTGTGGATAAATAAAATCAATATTTTTCCAACGTTTCGATGTGGAAATATTTCCTTTCAAAAAACTGAGTTTGTAACGATATTTGATTAAATCATCTTTTTAGAAGTCCATAATAAATAGCTAATTACTATTCATTATTACTTTTATACCAAATAATCCAGCTGAATGTCTCAATTTTCTCACTTGCACGTCCATACGCAGTATTCTTTATTGGATGGTGCTGCCAATATTGGCAGTTTATATGATAAGGCCGTAAAAGATAATATGCCTGCCATTGCAATTACAGATCATGGAAATATGTTTGGCGCGTTTGAATTTGTAAGTCAGGCCTGGAAAAAGACAAAGGTGATTGGCAGGGATGATCAAGGAAATGATATTCTTGCACCACTAGTGAAACCAATTGTTGGTTGCGAGTTCTATGTGGTCGAAGATCGTTTTATCAAAACCTTTACTAAAGAACAAAAAGACAAAAGATATCACCAAGTTCTTTTGGCAAAGAATGCACAAGGATATCAAAACTTGGTTAAGCTTACTTCATTAGGTTTTATTGAAGGTTTATATAGTAAATATCCTCGTGTAGATAAAAAATTAATTGAACAATACCATGAAGGAATTATCGCCACTACTTGTTGCATTGGTGCGTATGTTCCTCAAACAATTTTGAATGAAGGGGAAGAAAAAGCAGAACAAGAATTTAAATGGTGGTTAGATCTTTTTGGAGAAGATTATTATATAGAAATACAAAGGCATAATATCAAGGAACAAGAACTCATCAATCATACCTTGATGAAGTTTGCGAAGAAATTTAATGTGCCTGTTATTGCTACAAATGATAGTCATTATACAGAACGCGACGATTACAATGCGCATGATATTCTTTTGTGTATTAATACGGGCGAAAAACAATCAACACCTGGGTTTGATGATTTTGTAAATGATGAGATTCAATTAAAAAATCGACGTTTTAAATTTCCTAATGATCAATTCTATTTTAAGACAACTGATGAGATGAGTCAGTTGTTTAAAGATATTCCAGAATCCCTCGACAACACCAATGCGATAGTAGACAAAGTAGAAGTATTGAATCTAAAAAGAGATATTTTACTCCCCGCTTTCCCAATACCAGCATCTTTTCAGATTCATCCCGATTCTAATATGAATCAGTGGGAATACTTGCAGCACTTAACGAAAGAAGGTGCACAAAAAAGGTATTCTGAAATCACACCGGAAATTCAAGAGCGACTCGATTTTGAGTTGTTTACTATTAGAACGATGGGATTTGCCGGCTACTTTTTAATTGTGAGTGATTTTATTAAAGCTGGTAGGGAAATGGGCGTTTTTGTTGGACCAGGAAGAGGATCTGCAGCAGGAAGTGTAGTTGCCTTTTGTATCGGCATAACTAATATCGATCCAATAAAATACAACTTACTTTTTGAAAGATTTTTAAATCCCGATCGGAAGAGCATGCCCGATATCGATACAGATTTTGATGATGAAGGACGGCAAAAAGTAATCGATTATGTAGTTGATAAATATGGTAAGAATCAGGTGGCACAAATAATTACTTATGGTACTATGGCTGCCAAAATGAGTATTAAGGATGTTGCTCGTGTTATGGATTTGCCATTGGTAGAAAGTAATATGTTGGCAAAATTAGTACCCGACAAACCTGGAACTGAATTACGCAGGGTATTACACGCGCCATTTACCGCTAAAGAAGGAGAAAAATTACATCAAAAATCATTTGAAGAAAAAGAAGGATATCAGCAAGACGATCTAGACAATATTAAAAAGTTAAGAGAAATTTATGCCGGAACAGATATTCGTGCACAAGTTTTAAAAGAAGCAGAAAGATTAGAAGGTTCTGTTAGAAATACAGGTATTCATGCTGCAGGAATCATTATTGCTCCAAGAGATTTGACAGATTTGATTCCAGTGGCAATTGCAAAAGATTCTCCACTTTGGGTTACACAAATTGAAGGAAGTACTATTGAAGAAGCGGGGGTTATTAAAATGGACTTTTTGGGATTAAAAACCCTCTCCATTTTAAAAACTGCTTTAGAGTTAATCAAGCAAAATCATAAAGTAATCATCGATCTCGATACGATACCATTGGACGATGAAAAAACATTCCTTCTTTATCAAAGAGGAGAAACGAATGCTACATTCCAATTTGAAAGTGTGGGGATGCAAAAATACCTGCGCGAATTAAAGCCAGATAAGTTCGCAGATTTAATTGCCATGAATGCTTTGTATCGTCCGGGACCGATTGCTTATATACCCAACTTTATCGATCGCAAACATGGGAAAGAAGCCATCACCTATGATTTGGCTGATATGGAAGAATATTTGGCGGATACTTATGGCATTACTGTTTATCAAGAGCAAGTAATGCTTTTATCTCAAAAGATTGGAGGCTTTAGTAAAGGAGATGCAGATGTACTTCGAAAAGCAATGGGTAAAAAAGATCGGAAAACCCTGGATAAAATGAAGGGAAAATTCGTAGATGGCGCTATTGCAAAAGGACATGCAGCTGATAAGCTTGAAAAAATCTGGACAGATTGGGAAGCATTTGCTCAATATGCATTTAACAAATCGCATAGTACTTGTTATGCATATGTAGCTTATGAAACTGCATATTTAAAAGCGCATTATCCGGGTGAATATATGTCGGCTGTTTTGAACCATGCAGGTGGCATTGAGAAGATTACTTTCTTTATGGAAGAGTGCAAGAGAATGGGAATAAAAGTTTTAGGGCCAGATATTAATGAATCATTGAAAGGTTTTGCTGTGAATGCAAAAGGTGAAATCCGTTTTGGAATGGGCGGTATAAAAGGAGTTGGTGAAGCAGCAGTTGAATATATCATAGCTGAAAGAGAAAAGAATGGGTTTTACACAGACATGTTCGATTTTATTTCGAGAGTCATTCAGAAAAGCGTAAACAAGAAATCACTTGAATCACTTGCCTATTCTGGTGCATTCGATTGTTTCACTTCCTATCATCGGGCACAATATTTTAATGTATCTGAAGGTGATAAATTATCTGGGTTAGAAAAAATTGTAAGTTATGGTCAAGCCAAACAAGCTAATAGTATTGGCAATAGCAATACTTTATTTGGAAATATGTCGGCTGCCATGGAAGTTCCAATCCCGAAAATTGCACCTTGCGAACAATGGACATTAACAGAGTTATTGGATTATGAAAAAGAAGTTACCGGTATGTACATGAGTGGACATCCACTTGACCATTTTAAATTCGAATTAAAATATTATGGCATTACCCGAATTAATGATTTTAATGAGATTAAGGAAACACTCCACTTACAACCAAATCCAGGAAGGGGCTTAAAAGTAGCAGGACTTATTATTGATGTGCAACATCGTGTAACAAAAACCGGAAAAAATTTCGGATCTTTTTCGATGGAAGATTTTACTGGTAAAACAGAGTTTTTATTATGGAGTGAAGACTATATAAAATTTCAAAACTATTTAGACAAAGGTCAAAATGTATTATTAAATGGCACTTTCAGACCAAAGTACAATCGTCCTGATGAATTTGAATTTAAGATTTATTCTATGTCACTTTTAGAAACGGTTAAACAAACGCTGACAAAAAGTATTGACATTACGCTTAATGTAACCGCAGTTACCCATGATTTCGTGAATTTTATAGATAAGAATATGAAGGACAATCCAGGTAAAACTTCATTAAGAATCAATCTATATGAACCAAAAGAGAACTTAAAAGTTAGCTTATATAGTATGGAGAAGAGCTTTTTGATGAATGAAGACATGGCAGGTTATCTGTTAACAAATCCAGATTTAGATATACACGTTGGCTTAGCAAACTGACCTGCTGTCAGTGCATGACTGCTGCAAAGTCATTAATCACAATGGTGGAAAAGTCAAATCAGCATAAACGAGTCTTTGGATTTATATTTGACAGTATACAATCATTAAAAATAAATAAAAACAATAAAAATGGCTTTAGAATTAACCGATGCAAACTTTCAAAGCACTGTGTTAGACAGCGATAAATTAACTATGATCGATTTCTGGGCTGAGTGGTGTGGACCATGTCGCGCAATCGGACCTGTTGTAGAAGAATTATCAAAAGAATATGCAGGAAAAATAAATGTGGGAAAAGTAAATGTTGACCACAATCCTAATTTAAGTGTTACTTATGGAATTACCTCTATTCCTGCTATCTTGTTTATTAAAGATGGAAAAATAGTTGATAAGCAAATTGGAGCTGTTCCTAAGAGTGTATTAGACAAAAAGATTCAGGCGCATTTATAATCCACTTGAATAAACTTATTGAAGAGGCTTCCTAAGGAGCCTCTTTTTTTTTGTCCCATCATTTCATTATTATTAATTCGTTATCTTCCAAAATAATTCATTTAGCTAATTGTAGAACTATGGAACGCTTTCACGGATTATTGGGGATCATCTTAATTTTAATGATTGCTTTTTTATTTTCGAATAACAAAAAAAGAATTAACTACCGATTGGTTATAAGTGGAATTATTTTGCAAATAACCATTGCCATTTTGGTTTTAAAAGTTCCTCCAGTAACCTGGTTTTTCCAGCAATTGGGTCATGGCATGGAGAAGATTGAAAAATTTGCTAGAGCAGGTGTTTCATTTGTATATGGAGGTATTATGGTTGCGGCTCCAACTGGTGTTCAGAATTTTAATCAAGGAGGTTTTGTTTTTGCATTTAGTGTAACTGCAACGATTATATTAGTATGTGTACTTGTTGCTATCCTATATCATTTTGGAGTCATGCAGTTAATTGTTTCAATTATTGCCAAAGCCATGAATTTCATTATGCGAGTGAGCGGTGCTGAAGCTTTGAGTAATGTAGCTAGTGCTTTTGTGGGTCAGGTTGAAGCTCAGGTGATGATTCGACCTTATTTAAGTTCCATGACAAAAAGTGAACTATTGGCAAGCATGAGTGGAAGCTTAGCTTGTATTGCCGGAGGTATCTTAATCGTATATGCAAATATGGGTGCTAAGGCAGAATACTTATTAACTGCGAGTTTAATGGCTGCACCTGGTGCATTGGTGATATCAAAAATTGTGTTTCCAGAAACAGAAGAATCACAAACCATGGGGAAAGTTAAATTAGAAGTAAAGAGTCCGTATAGTAATATTATTGATGCCATTTCGCATGGTGCAAGTGATGGCATGAAAATATCAATTAATGTAATAGCTATGTTGATTGGGTTTATTGCATTAATAGCTTTTATTAATTGGGGTATGGGATTGATTTATCCGGGTCTAACTTTAGATGCGGTATTTAGTAAAATTTTCTTTCCTATGACATGGGCAATGGGAGTACCAGATGTGGATGTGGCGAATGCAGCAACATTATTAGGACAAAAACTAACTATCAATGAATTCGTAGCTTTTAATAATCTTACTTCAAAAGCAGTTCCCATTGTTTCGGAGAAAGGTCTATTGATAGTAAGCATCGCCATTTGTGGGTTTGCCAATTTTAGTAGTGTTGGAATGCAGATTGGTGGAATAGGAGAACTAGCACCTACCAGAAGAGCCGATTTAGCAAAATTGGGTTTGAAAGCTTTATTATGTGGTACACTTGCTTCTTATCTTTCTGCTAGTATTGCCGGAATACTAATGTCATAAATTGCTTGACTTTTAGCATTTAATGCAAGTAATTTTGGGTTATTTTTGCTAAAATTTTCTAGGCATGATGAATCAGCAATCTGGTATTGAAGCATTGGTGGCAAATTCAAAAGATGAACAATTAAAAGCAATTGGATATAAAGTATTCAATAAAGAGCGCATAAGTTTTGACGAGGGCGTTCTTTTATTTGAGAAGGGTTCTCTCTCCTATCTTGGCGCATTGGCCAATTGGGTACGTGAACAAAAACACGGCAATAAAACTTATTTCAATCGTAATTTTCATATCGAGCCAACTAATCTTTGCGTTTTCAGTTGTAAGTTTTGTGCTTATTCTAAATTATATGCCCATCGTGAAGAGGGTTGGGAATTGAGTATCCCTCAAATGTTAGATATCGTAAAGAGCTATGATGGAAAGCCTGTTACAGAAGTTCATATTGTAGGTGGTGTTCATCCTAAAATGGATATGGCTTTCTTTATTGAACTATTAAAATCGATCAAAGCACATCGCCCAGAATTACATGTTAAAGCCTTTACGCCTGTTGAGTTAGATTATATGTTTCGTAAGGCAAAATTAACTACAGAAGAAGGAATGAAATTAGCACATGAAGCAGGCTTGGATTCTTTACCCGGTGGTGGAGCTGAAATTTTTCACCCGGAAATTCGCAAACAAATATGTGAAGACAAAGTAGATGCTGATGGATGGTTATCGATTCATGAAGCAGCACATAAATTGGGTATGCATAGCAATGCCACTTTATTATATGGCCATGTTGAAAAATACTGGCATAGGATTGATCACATGGAAAGATTGCGTCAATTACAAGATAAAACTGGTGGTTTCAATACATTCATTCCTTTAAAATTCCGAAATAAGGATAATGACATGAGCTATGTGCATGAATCATCTGTTATTGAAGACATGAAAATGTATGCTGTATCTCGTTTGTACCTTGATAATTTCCCACATATTAAATCCTATTGGCCAATGCTTGGCCGTCAAAATGCGCAGCTTTCATTGAGTTTTGGAGTAAATGATATTGACGGCACGATTGATGATACCACTAAAATTTATTCAATGGCCGGAAGTGAAGAACAAAGCCCTGCAATGAATACGGCACAGTTAGTTACCTTGATCAAACAAGTAAATCGTCAGCCAGTAGAAAGAGGAACTTTATACAATGAGATTCGCGATTATTCAACGATTGAATTAGCAGAGATAGAATCGAATCCATTATTAAATTAATCAAACAGCTTTAAATTAATTCATTAGCATTCAGGTAAGCTGATCGGTATATTGATGGCAAGCCCACCATCGGAGGTTTCTTTGTATTTACTATTCATATCCAATGCGGTATCCCACATGGTTTTAATTACTTTATCCAAACTTACTTTTGCAAAATCCGGAGAGCTTTGCAAAGCGAGCTGAGAAGCGGTAATTGCTTTGATTGCACCCATGGTATTTCTTTCGATACATGGTACTTGAACTAGTCCGCCAATCGGATCACAAGTTAATCCCAAGTGATGTTCCATAGCAATTTCTGCTGCCATCAAACTTTGACGTTGAGTGCCTCCCATGGATTCGGTGAGAGCAGCCGCTGCCATGGCAGAGGAAACACCGATTTCGGCCTGACATCCGCCCATGGCCGCGGAAATGGTAGCTCCTTTTTTAAATATACTACCAACTTCAGATGCTGTCAATAAAAATTTGATGATTTTATCTTCTGTATAACCGTCACAAAAAGCAATGAAATAAAGTAACACAGCAGGAATTACGCCAGCAGCACCATTTGTTGGAGCAGTTACCACTCTACCAAATGAGGCATTTTCTTCATTAACTGCTAAAGCAAAACAACTTACCCAATCTAGTATATAATTAAAATTTTGTCCCCCACTTTTTATTAATGCTAACCATTGCTCAAAATCTGTATAAATTTGGTTTTTCAACAATTTTTTGTTCAATGCTGAAGCCCTTCTTTGAACCTCTAAGCCACCAGGCAATTCTCCATCCGTTTTGCATCCTCTGTAAATACATTCCTTCATTGCCTTCCAAATTTGCAATACCCCTTCACGGGTATTTGCTTCTGATCTCCAAGCAGATTCATTTTCGAGTACCACTTCACTTATGCTTAACCCCTTCATACACCAATGAAGTAAGTCATCAGCGGTATTAATTGGGAATGGCAAATCAATTTGATCTTTCTTATCAACTACTTGATTTTCTTTAACAATAAATCCCCCTCCAATAGAAAAATAAGTATCACACCAAGAGTTTCCATTTTTTAATTCCACCAGAAAAGAAAGTCCGTTTGGATGAAAACTCAAACAATCTTTTACTAAAAAATGTAAGTCATAATCAGTATCAAACTGGATAGGAACTATCCCCCCTAATAACAATTCTTTTTTTGTCTGAATAGATCTTATTTTGGGAGTAATACTGTTTACATCAATGGTTACAGGATCTTCACCACAAAGACCCATATAAATTGCAATATCTGTACCATGCCCCTTTCCTGTTTTGGCAAGTGAACCATATAACAAGATCTTGATAGACTTTACTTCAGAAAGACTCGAGCGTTGTTTGATTTGTTCCAAACAATCTAATGCTGCACGCCAGGGCCCAAGTGTATGAGAACTAGAAGGTCCTACTCCTATTTTAAACATATCAAAAACAGAAATCGACTCGTGAGGCATAATCAATCATTAATTGAATATCAAAATTAAGTGAAGATGCTCCTAAAGCCATTATTAAAAATTATTCAATAAAATGGGGAGAAAATTAGAGGAATTAAGGTTAAGATTGAGAGATCTTTGATTAGTTTTTCCGAACTTTGCCATCTAAATTAATTAGCACTTATCAAATACAAATTATGGAACTTTCTTCTCTATTAGACAGGTTTGCAGAACCAGAAACATTAAAAATGGCCAAATTAGGTCGCGAATTAAGAGCTCAAGGAATTGATGTGATTGACTTAAGTTTAGGAGAACCAGATTTTGATACTCCTCAACATATTAAAGATGCTGCTATCAAAGCAATCAATGATAACTGGAGTCATTATACACCAGTTTCGGGTTTTCTTGATTTAAGAGAAGCAGTATGTACTAAATTAAAAAGGGATAATAATCTTGATTATAAACCAGAAAATATTGTTACTTCTACAGGGGCCAAGCAAAGTTTGGCAAATACTATTTTAGCGTTGGTTGATGAAGGAGAGGAAGTAATTATTCCAACACCTTATTGGGTAACTTATTCTGAATTAGTGAAGATCGCCAGAGGAAAAGTTGTTGAAATTAGAACAACAGTTGAGAATCAATTTAAATGTACACCTGCAGAATTAGAAGCTGCTATTACACCAAAGTCAAAAGTATTCATGTTCTCTTCTCCATGTAATCCTTCTGGAGCAGTTTATACAAAAGCTGAATTAGAAGGTTTAGCAGAAGTATTTCGTAAGCATCCTAATTTGATTATCCTTTCGGATGAAATATATGAGTATATTAATTTTGAAGGTAAGCATGAAAGCATTGCGCAATTTGATGACTTAAAAGATCGTGTTGTTTTAATCAATGGATTAAGTAAAGGTTTTGCGATGACTGGCTGGCGCTTAGGTTATATCGCAGCAAACACAACCATTGCAAAAGCTTGTGAAAAATTACAAGGCCAGTTTACAAGTGGCACATGTTCTATTGCACAAAAGGCAGGCGTAGCTGCACTTTTAGGTGATTTAAGACCGTCTGTAGAAATGACTGATGAGTTTACAAGAAGAAGAACAAAAACGCTTGAACTAGTAAAATCAATACCAGGTTTTAAATGTTTTGAACCACAGGGAGCATTTTATGTTTTCCCAGATGTAAGTTATTATTATGGCAAATCAAATGGATCTGAAACTATAAAAAATGCAGCTGACTTCAGTATGTATCTATTAAATACAGCCCACGTTTCTTCAGTAATGGGAGATGCATTTGGAGAACCCCATTGTGTTCGATTTTCATTTGCTAATAGCATGACAAATATTGAAAGAGCATGGGTAAGAATTAAAGATGCATTGGCTAAATTGAGCTAAATAAGTGAAGAGTGAAAAATAGATTTAAAAAAGCTTCTGAAATAAATCAGAAGCTTTTTTTTATTATTTAAGAATTTCCTTTTCCTCTAAGAGGTAGTCCTTTTTAAAATTCCATTTTTCAAAATGATACTCGATTTTATACGCGACAACTAGTTTAGATAATTCACTAAAATGTATCGTTAATTTGTATTGCTGATTTTTAATTCCTTTCAACCAAAATTCTTCTGATTGTTTATTTGTGGTATCCATTTTTGTTTCTCCCAGATAGCTATTTACCACACTTGAATCTTGCATCATTGGAATATTTCGCCAGGCATAGGGGATGGAAAATTTGGCAGCATTGGGTACCACATAAATAAATACAAAAACATAGAATAACCCAAACAGTATTAACATTGCACCAATAGAAATAAGAATTGATTTTAATGACATGAATTTTAAATTAGAAATGAAGTATTAAAACAAACTACTATCAAAACCATAATCTCTTTCTACTAAACATATCCTTACTTTATAAGCAGCATACCATTTATCCCTTCCCATTTGTTGTGCTACTAAATGTTCTGATATTAATTTCCATTTTTTAATTGATTCCAAACTATCCCAATAAGAAACGGTAATACCAATTTCATTTCTGGCAGATTCATGACCTAAATAACCTGCTTGATGTTTTACAAGCTCTTCCATCTTTTCTGCCATAAAACCATATCCATCTTTATTTTCTGCAGCAATGGAACTAAAGATAACTGCATAATAAGGTGGCTTAAGAGTTGATGCTATCATATGCCATAAATTTATTGTGTAATGCAAGTACTTGTTCCGTTAACATTTGTTGCTCATCATTTACAATTACAAAATCACAAAGTTTCATTTTTATGGAATCTGATACTTGCTTGTCAATTCTTTCTAAAACTTCGTTTCTATTTAATCCATCCCTTTGCATGACCCGTTGAATACGGATATGTTGCGGAGCAAAAACTCCAATAATATAATCTAATCCCGATCCAGCACCTGCTTCAAACATCAATGCAGCTTCTTTTATTACATAAGGGGCTTTTTGATCTGAAAACCAATCTGCAGCAGCATATAAAGTAATAGGATGAACTATTGCATTAAGAACAGTTAATTCATAAGGGTCTTTAAAAACTATATTTGCCAACCATTTTCTATTTAATTTTTCGCCTTCAAACACCAATGGTCCAAAATGTTTAATTAGTTGTTCTTTGAGAACTAAGTTATTCTCCATCAAATTCTTCGCAACAGTATCGGCATCAAATACTGGTATACCTAATACCTTAAAGATATTGGCTACAGTGGTTTTGCCACTTCCAATTCCACCTGTTAATCCGATTTTAAGCATAAAAAATCCGAAATTCAATTACTCGAATTTCGGATATAAGAATTGTATTAAAGAATTATTTCTTGTCAGCAGCAGGTTTGTTGATTGCGGCAGTCCATTCCATGCTAATAGTAGATTTTTCAATTTTCAAATAGCTACCAGGGCTAACCTCTAATTGCAAAGTACCATCTTCATTAATTTTATTAATAGTACCGTGGATGCCAGCAATGGTTACCACTTTATCACCTTTTTGCATATCATCAACAAATTTCTTTTGTTCTTTTGCTTTTTTAGCCTGGGGACGAATCATAAATAGCCAGAAAACCAAAATGATGGCACCCATCATTACTAACTGCACCATTCCACCTCCACCTTGAGGATTACCTGCTAATAAAACTGAATTCAAATACATTTTTTTTGATTTTTATTTTTATAAAGAAGTTTGCAAATAAACAAAAATTCCACTAAAGTTTCTTTGAAGTATTAGCATTAGAATTTGCCGATTCAATGATGCCTGTAAAAATCAGGGTTTTATTGATCCCGTTTTTAGTGTTGGTTGTAACAAAAATGCTTTTTCGTACTTCCCCCGGATGCGCCTTTTTACTATCAAATGAACCTGATACAAAGCCCTCGCCACCTGGTGCTATAGCACCTTTTGTAAAATCTGGAACAGTACATCCGCAGCCAGCTTGTACATTAGAAATCGTTAGTGGCTTATTTCCAGTATTTCGCATTCTGAAAGTAACTACTTTAGTTTCTCCCATTGGAATTGATCCGAAATTAACAATAGTATCTAACCATTGGATTTCAGTAAAATTGCTGGAATCGGCTGTTGTAAAAGGATTTAAACGAACTACAGGGCTAGGATTTTTGCAAGAGAAAATCAACAGAAAGTAACTAATTAAAATTATCCCAAGGAAAGTCTTCATTTGATTAGGATTTATGTTTAAAATTAATTTTATGAATCTCTCCTTTATCCATAAACTCTTTATGAATATTATCGAGAATACCGTTTACAAATTGTCCGCTCTGGGGAGTGCTATATTCTTTTGCGAGATCAATATACTCATTGATGGTAACTTTTGTAGGGATGGTTTCGAAATATAATAATTCGCAAACACCCATACGCATTAGTATCATATCCAACAAAGCAATTCTCTCTGCATCCCAATTTTTCAACTTGGGTTTAATTAGTTCTGCAGTGAATTCCTTTTTATCTATTGTTGTACTCAAAAGAGTTTTGGCAAAATCCCATTTTTCAGAGCCAATCATCTGCTGTAAATCATAACTAGCAGGCTTATGAAGATAATTCAGCACCAACTGATCCATCATTTCAGCATCATCATCCCAATTAGTGAAAAGTTCTTCTAAATGAGTAATAAAGTCTTCATTGGGAAGCATATAAGAAGTAAAAATCAGTTTCATGATTTCTTTTTCCTTACCCTTATCTCTGCTTTGCTCAAGTATGTATTCCAGGTATTTTTCGTCTTTCGCTAAATCTTGATAAACTTTTTTCAAAAGATCTTTATCGATTCTTAAAGATGGTTTATACTCCTCAATTGCTTTTTTATAAGTAGCTGATTCCAATATTTGCCATAAAATTTCATTCCCGGCAATCTTAATATTTACATTGAGATCTTCTTGAGAGGGAAGATTTTTAGCTGCCCTATTTGCAGAACTGGTTTCTGCATATCTAGCCACTTCAGTAATGAAATATATCAGATAAACAAACAAGTCGCTAGTCTGGTCTAGGTTCTTCTGTAACTGGCTGACAGGGTTTTTAAACGGAATCGGGCTATGGCCCGACTCTATCATGTAGAGTAACTGCATTACCTTGACACGAATATTTCTTCTACTGATCATTGATAAGAACTGATTTTGGGAGCGGCAAAGGTATTGGTTTCGAGTGTCGTTTCAAAATGAAAATGGTTGTTTCTTAAACTGAATTGCTCAATTTTAGAACCAATTGGACTTTAGAAAAATTCAGCTAGTTCTGTATTTATGAAAAATTGACACAGCCAGTTGCAAAAACTTACTCATCTTTGCGCCGTTTCTGACAGTCTATGTATAAGCTTTGCCGTATGATGTTAGGTATCTGAAAATTTGACCTGAATCTTCTTTATGGCATAATTATCGATGAATGTCAGTACATTTTACTCAATCAATTAAAAAACCTATAAACACATGGCTAAAAAATTGCAAGTTACTCCGCTTCACGACAGAGTAATCGTTAAGCCTGCAGCTGCAGAAGAAAAAACTGCAGGGGGAATTATTATTCCTGACACTGCTAAGGAAAAACCTCAGCGTGGAATTATTGTTGCAGCAGGTACAGGTAAAAAAGATGAACCAATGACCGTTAAAGTTGGTGACAATGTTTTGTATGGCAAATATGCTGGAACAGAAATCACCATTGAAGGACAGGATTTGTTGATCATGAGAGAAAGCGATATTCTGGCGATTGTTTAATGCGTACAAAAAAAAGGGATATTTCATTTCTTAATTGTTGTACAATTTCAAAAATTCCAAAAATTTAAAATATTATGGCTAAACAGATTTTCTTCGATATCGAAGCAAGAAATAAAATGAAAAAAGGCGTTGATACATTAGCCAACGCTGTTAAAGTAACTCTTGGACCAAAAGGTCGTAACGTAGTTATTGAAAAAAAGTTCGGTGCACCACAAGTAACTAAAGATGGTGTTACAGTTGCAAAAGAAATTGAATTAGAAGACGCAATTGAGAACATGGGTGCTCAGATGGTGAAAGAAGTTGCTTCTAAAACTGCTGATATTGCAGGTGATGGTACTACAACTGCTACTGTTTTAGCGCAGGCTATTATTGGTGAAGGTTTAAAGAACGTTGCTGCAGGTGCTAACCCAATGGATTTAAAGCGTGGTATTGATAAAGCTGTTGCTAAAGTTATTGAAAGCTTAAGAGCTCAATCACAAACTGTTGGAACCGATACTAAAAAAATTGAACAAGTAGCTACTATCTCAGCAAACAGTGATAGCGAAATTGGCAAGTTGATTGCTATGGCAATGGCTAAAGTTGGAAAAGAAGGTGTTATTACTGTTGAAGAAGCAAAAGGTACTGATACTACTGTTGATGTAGTAGAGGGAATGCAATTCGATCGTGGATATATCTCTCCTTATTTCGTTACTAATAGCGAAAAAATGGAAGTTGAATTACAGAATCCATATATCCTGATCTACGATAAGAAGATCAGTGCTATGAAAGATATCTTGCATATTTTAGAGAAAGTTGCTCAAACCGGACGTCCTTTAGTAATCATTGCTGAAGACTTAGAAGGTGAAGCATTAGCTACATTAGTTGTAAATAAATTACGTGGCACTTTGAAAGTGGCTGCTGTTAAAGCTCCAGGTTTCGGTGATCGTAGAAAAGAAATGTTAACTGATATTGCAATTTTAACTGCAGGTACTGTAGTTAGTGAAGAGCAAGGATTCAAATTGGAAAATGCAGACCTTACTTATTTAGGTCAAGCTGCATCAATCACAATTGATAAGGACAATACTACAGTTGTAGGTGGTAAAGGCAAAAAAGCTGATATAGTTGCACGTGTCAATCAAATCAAATCTCAAGTAGAAAACACAACATCTGATTACGATCGCGAAAAATTACAAGAGCGTTTAGCTAAATTAAGCGGTGGTGTAGCAGTTTTGTATGTTGGTGCTGCAACAGAAGTTGAAATGAAAGAAAAGAAAGACCGTGTTGATGATGCATTACACGCAACTCGCGCTGCTGTTGAAGAAGGTATCGTACCTGGTGGTGGTGTTGCTTATATACGCGCTGTAGAATCTTTAGAAAAACTGAAAGGTGCAAACCAAGATGAAACAACTGGTATCCAAATTATCAAACGTGCTATCGAAGAGCCATTACGTCAAATCGTTATCAATAGCGGTATTGAAGGTTCTATTGTAGTTCAAAAAATCAAAGAAGGCAAAGCCGATTTTGGTTTCAATGCACGTACAGAAGTTTACGAGAATCTGTTTAAAGCAGGTGTTATCGATCCTACTAAAGTTACTCGTGTAGCATTGGAAAATGCAGCATCTATTGCAGCTATGTTGTTAACAACAGAGTGTGTAATTGCCGACAAACCAAAACCAGAATCTCCATCGCATGGTGGTGGTGCTCCTGACATGGGTGGCATGGGTTACTAAACAAATAATAGTAGGTAGCTCCTACTGATAATATAAAAGCCGTCCCGAGCAATCGGACGGCTTTTTTTATATTTATTTTGATATTTGAATTCTGAATTAGTATTTAGTTTTGTAATATCCCATTACAAGATATAATTGTGCCAACCCGTAAGTTAGCATCACAAAAATATCCATCTTCGGATCTTGTAAATTAAATTTGTTGATTGCTAATAATCCGTCAGATAATACAAATAATATGGCTCCTGGAATGAAATAATGTACAGCTGGATGATTATACTTTATTGAATCAGCAAGGTTTGCAGAAAGAATAGCCATAATGGCAATTAAAATCATATAGACAATAATCGGCAAGAAAAATGTGCCTGAATTTTCTTTGATTAGAAAAATTATTAAGGAACAAACTAATGATAAAACGAGCATTGCCCATTTAGCATGTGTAGCAATTTTAAGATGAATCTTATTTAAAGAATAGAAATACATACTATTACAAATATGTGTAATCATAAAACCAATCATTCCTAAAAGAAAAAATTGCGCTCCATCAAAAGCCAATAACAAATCGCCCATGAAAGCGCCAAGCAATGCAATGATTGGCAAAAAAAATCTCTTCCCTGTTTTGATTCCGGTATAGCTAATTAAAAAAAGAATTAATAAAATTGGGATTAATAAAAGTTTGGTATAAAAACGCCAAACGCTTAAATCCATATAAATTACAGTACAATGAGCAATTAGAATAATGAGATAAAGAAAAACCCCTCTTTTTTTTAGAAGTTCCATGGCAAGAATCGGTTAGCTAAAATGAATTTAGTTTAAAATAAGGGTAGTTTAACGAATTGAAACTGTTTTTTCTGATGCTTTTAGTAATATTGCGCCATGCCAAGAGCTGATGATACTACATTTTTTGAAAGTTGGTCAATCCAAAGAATAGCTTATAAAAATTCCGCACGTCCTTTTTTGATAGGATTATCAGCCGGAATCTGCATTGGCATAGCCATTTTGCTCACCATATATCTAGGATGGTACCAAAGAGCAAACATGGAATTAAATAGCAATATGAATCCTTATGTATTTATTATTGCGATAATAGGCATATCAATTTTCATGGCTTTTATGTATCGAAATTATCAATGGGAAAAGAATGAACAACGTTATTTATCCATTATTGCAAGAAAAAAACAAACAGAAATCCAATAATAGATGCAGCCTTAATGCATAAAAAAGCGTCTTAAAATCCAAATCCCATCATGAAAAAACTGATTTTCGTATTACCTATTATTTTATTGGTAGCTATTTCCTGCGGGAAAACAAGTACTTCTGGATGTACACCTGCCACAGTAGCATCTGAACAAGCAGCAATGGTAGCTTATTGTACCACTGATTCCATTAATTATACGATTCATAGTTCGGGTATTCTATATCAGATTATAACCCCTGGAACAGGAAACACCCCATCACTTTCCGACTCAATTATAATAACATATAAAGGTAAATTCTTAGATGATAGAGTCTTTGACTCTCTAAATGCTCCTCTAGCTGCAGGATGGCCTTTGAATTCATTAATTGATGGTTGGAAAATAGGACTTCCATTAATAAAAAAAGGAGGGCATATAAAATTAGTTATTCCTTCATCATTAGCTTATGGATGTTCGGGTTATGGAACTATACCACCAAACACCCCACTATTCTTTGATATCAATTTAATTGATTTTCATAAATAAGGTTTTAAATCAAGTTTAAAATGGGTATATCTAACCTGGAAACCAGCTCAAATGACCATTTGAGCTGGTTTTTTGATGTTTTTTACCTAAATAATATCCTTCCTAAAACCAAACTATTCACAGGAAGGAATAATTCATTCCCATTCCCCTATCTTTGCCGCTCTAAAAAAAATTGTAAACCGTTACTTATATGCAACTTAAAGGTTTAGTGCGCTTCTTTGCCATTGCTCTGATTTTGATCTGTCTGTATCAATTGTCCTTTACATGGATTGTTCGTAACCACGAATCAAACATGGAAGCCAAAGCTGATACCTGGCTTAAGCAATTTGCAAACCCCGATCAGAAATATCCTTCAAACAAAGAACAGCAATCTGTTTATACAGATAGTTTGAAAGAATTAAAGAAAGAACGATTAACTCGTTTACTCGACAGTACAAAAGACGTTAGCCTCGCTTTTGGTTTTACTACTTATAGAAATGCTAAAGAAAAAGAACTTTTGTTAGGTCTGGATCTTCAGGGTGGAATGAGTGTAACAATGGAAGTTGGTTTGAGTGACTTGCTTAAATCTCTTGCTAACTATAGTAAGGATCCTGTTTTTACAAAAGCTTTGGATAAAGCAGTAGTAAGGAAAGCGAACAGTGGTGCTGACTTGATTTCTTTATTTAAAGAAGAAATATTATTAGCCAATCCTCAAGTTAAACTAGCTCCTTATTTCGCTACTAGAAGTAATGGTAAAATTAAATTTGATGACAGCGATTCTAAAGTAACTGAATATTTAAGAGAGCAAGCAACTGCTGCCTTCAATAATACATATCGTATTCTTCGTACACGTATTGATCAGTTTGGAGTTTCTTCACCAAATATCAATCCTGATCCTGCCAAAAGCATTATCAATATTGAATTAGCGGGTATAAACGATAAAGAAAGAGTTCGTAAATATTTACAAGCAACTGCCAACTTGCAATTCTTTGAAATGTATACTTTGGAAAGCAAAGACGTACAAAATGGAATTGTTGCAGCCGATAAAGCAGTACAAGAATATTTAAATGGAATTAAGGCAACTGATACAGTCGTTGCTAAAAAAGATACCGTAAAAACTACTGCTATTTCTGCAGCAAAAAAAGCGGATACGGCAAAGACTGCTACTATTTCTAGTATCGCTACAGATACTAAAAATGTGACTGCCAAAAAAGATACTTCAAAAGCTAAATTGAATGAATCTCCGATTGTTCGTTTAATACAATTTACACAACCATACCAAGGTCGCGGTGGCAAAACTATCTTCCCTTCTAATCTTGGTTATATACAAACAAAAGATACAGGTCGCTTGAATGATTTCTTAAGAATGGATATTGTTAAAAGCAAATTCCCTTCTAACCTGGTATTTATGTATGGCAAAATGGACGCTACTGATACTAAATCAAAAGATGTCTTGATGCTTTACGGAATTAAAACTTTAGACAACGGACAAGCAGAATTAGAGGGTGACCATATTACAAACGCCGGACAGGATTATGACGAAAGAGGTAAGATTGCCATCAAGATGAATATGGACAAGATTGGTACCAATATTTGGGCTAAAATGACTACTCGTAATGTAGACAAGCCAATTGCTATTGTTCTTGATAATTTTGTTTATTCTGCTCCAAATGTTAATGATCCGATTACAACTGGTAATTCACAAATTAGTGGAAGCTATACATTAAAAGAAGCACAAGACCTTTCTGAATTATTAACCAGTGGTAAATTAACAGCTCCTGCAAGAATTGTGGCTGAGCAACAAGTTGGTCCTACATTGGGTAAAGAATCTATCAAAGGTGGTGCATTATCATTCTTGATTTCTTTCATTGTGATATTTACTTTAATGTTAATTTACTTCAACACAGCGGGTTGGGTAGCTAACATGGCCTTGATTTTAAACTTGTTATTTACTATTGGAATTTTAAGCGCCTTAGGATTTACATTAACTGCTCCCGGTATTGCAGGTTTGGTGTTGACCATTGGGTTAGCAGTAGATACAAACGTTATTATATTTGAGAGAATTAAAGAAGAGCTTACTAAAGGAAAGAGTTACCAAAATGCTGTTAACGATGGTTATCAACGTTCATTGTCTCCAGTTTTGGATGCGCACGTTACTACCCTATTAACTGCTTTAATTTTAGCTTATTTTGGATTAGGTCCTGTTCTAGGTTTCGCAACTACACAGATCATTGGTATATTATTAAGCTTGTTCTGTGGTATCCTGGTATCAAGATTAATTACAGATTGGTATACGAATAAGAATCGTCACTTTGAATATTTTACTGGAGTTTCTAAAAGAGTATTCAAACACGCATCTTTCAAATTCATTGAATATAGAAAGTTTGCTTATGGTATTTCTGTCGTAGTATTTATATTAGGAATTGGATCTTTCTTTAATGGTTTTAAACAAGGGGTTGAGTTTAAAGGTGGACGTAGTTACACAGTTAGATTTGATAAACCAGTAAAAGAAGAAGATATCAGAACTACTTTAAAAACAACTTTTGGTGAAGACGTAATCACTAAAACAGTAGGTTCTGCCAATCAAATTAATATTACTACTGCCTATAAAATCACTGAAAGTGGTAATAATATTGATTCCCTGGTAGAAAACAAATTGTACACTGGTTTAAAACCTTTTATTCCAGAATCTGTCACTTTCTCAGAATTTGAAAGTAAATACAAACAAGGTTCACAAACTGTGTTACCTACTATTTCTGATGATTTAAAATCAGGTGCTGCAAAAGCCGTAATCTTCGGTTTGATCATCATTTGTTTGTACATCTTTATTCGATTCCGCGATTGGCGTTATTCATTGGGAACTATCTTCTCATTGTTACACGATGTTTTCGTAACCTTAATTGTATTTAGCTTCTTTAAAAATATTGTACCGTTCCCATTAGAAATCGATCAGCACTTTATTGCAGCGGTATTAACCGTTATTGGTTTCTCCATGAACGATACCGTAATCGTGTATGACCGTATTCGTGAAGATAGCAAGATGATGAAGGGTGTTGACAACGGCACTATTATTAATCGTGCGATCAACGAAACTTTAAGTCGTACTATCATGACTTCATTAACTGTATTCTTAACCATCCTAATTCTCTTCATCTTTGGAGGTGAAGTAACACGTGGTTTTGCATTTGCCATGTTAGTTGGGGTTATTACGGGTACTTATTCCTCTATTTTCGTAGCAGCTCCTGTATTGGTTGATTTTGCAAAGAGTCGTCCGTTAGGAAAGCTTTCTGACGATAAGAAAAAGTAGCTGTTTGAGATATTAAAAAATCCCGTCACGATTATCGTGACGGGATTTTTTGTTAAAATTTTCTTAAGTCTCTTCATTAACATTCCTTATAGAGTTACTTGAATGAAATTTGTGGGACAATCAATGAATAATAAAATCAAATATATTGCTTCACGTGCCTTAGTATTACTTTTGGCCGTTCAGATTTTAAATCTGAGTATGAATAGTATTGATTTTAAGCCAATAGAAACGACTAATCTTACTGAGTTTAATGATATTAATACGATAGCAGAGTTTGTTTCAGAAATCATGTTAGGCAAAGTGAATTCCTTTCCAGAGTTCGCCACTAAAACACAGAAACAATCTCAATTACAGAAACATATCAGTATTAAAATAATTAACGACATTACTACCGTCGAACCTGAATTTTATGTAAATACATTTACAGATTTAGATACATCTATTAAGGATAAATATCTCTATGAATACTTTCAAGAGATCAATCCACCTCCTCCCAAAGCTTAAGTTGCTTTTTTTTTTGTAAACTCCTAGTACTAGGAGATAATGATTATTGATTTCAATAAACAAATTATTATGTTATTCAAAACAGTAAACCTGTTAGGAATTGTTATATACATTTCTAACAGCTTAATGGCACAATCAAATACTTTTCAAAAAGATAGTCTCAGAATTTCAATCGACAGTGCTGAGCATATCTTCATCGATAACAACTTAATGCTTTTAGCTCAGAAGTATAATATTGATGCCCAAAAGGCACAAATAATTCAAGCTAAACTATATCCCAATCCGAATATTAATTATAGTCATGGCTTATATCATTCTGAATTAAAAAAGTTTTTTGCAACAGGTCAGGATGGCGAATATGCCGCCAGTATATCTCAAGTAATTATTTTAGCGAGAAAAAGGAATAAGCAAATTCAAATTGCTGAAACAAATTCAAAAATTGCTGAGTATCAATTTTATGATTTATTGCGAACTTTAAAATATACTTTAAGGGTAGATTTTTATAATATTTATTTCTTACAACAATCCTCTAAAGTTTATGGGGAAGAAATCAGATCATTACAACAGATTGTAAAGGCGTTTGAACAACAAAAAGGGAAAGGATATATTTCAGAAAAAGAAGTAGTAAGAATTAAAGCTCAGCTTTATAGTTTAGAAAGCGAAGAAAATGATTTAATAAATCAAATCAACGATATCCAAAGTGAGCTGAGACTGGTATTACAAATTAAAAACAACTATATCGTTCCAATTGTAAATGAAAACCATTTAGATAATTTAAAGCCAGAGCAATTTTCAATAGCACAATTAATAGATACTGCATATATAGACAGAACTGATCTTAAAATTTCCAGGTCAACAGTTGAATTAAATAAACAGTTTTATAATTTACAAAAGGCATTAGCTACTCCTGATATTACTTTACAAGCTGGCTATGATAAACAAGGAAGTTATATTCACAATTTTAATTCATTAGGTTTTGGTATGGACATTCCAATATTTAATCGAAATCAAGGAAATATCAAATCAGCAAAATCAAGTATTGATATAAGTTCAACCCTACAAAAATATAATGAAGCTACTATTGAAGAACAAATTGCAAGGGCATTTCAGAAAGCGATCGACAATCAAAAATTATCTCAAAAAATAGATCCATCGTTTAGTAATGATATTGAAAAACTGGAAATGGAAGTAATGAGTAACTACCAAAAAAGGAATATTGGTCTTCTTGAATTTATTGATTTCTACGATTCATATAAACAAAATACCCTTCAGTTAAACGCCATTAAATTTAATAAGATTAATGCATTGGAAGATATTAATTTCTACACTGCTACAAATTTATTCAATTAAAATAAAGAGATATGAGAAAGAATTTTACAATAGGCAATTTTAGTTTATTCATAGTTGTGATAATCATTTCAGCAACTGAAACTGGATGTTCCAATGAATCAAATAAGAATCCATCAGGCAGGATTGAATACATCATTCCTGATTCAATTACTAAAAAGCTGACAATTGATACCGTAAATAACTGTCAATTAATAGATGCAATTACTTTAAATGGCACAGTTGATTTTGACCAAGATCATCAAGTAAATATTTACCCACTTGTTAGTGGAAATATCCAGGATCTAAAAGTACAAGTGGGTGATTATGTAACTGCTGGTCAAGTTTTAGCTATAGTCAAAAGTAGCGAGATGGCCGGCTATAGTAGTAATTTAATCAATGCAGAAGCAAATTTAAGAGTTGCTAAAAAGAATTTGGATGCACAAAAGGATTTGTATGCAAGTGGATTAGCCTCACAATTAGACATTACTTCAGCGGAGTCCAACTATGCACAGGCACTAGCTCAATTGCAGTTAGTTAATCGGGTTTTAAAAATAAATGGCAATAATACTAATGGAGATTATATTATTAAAGCTCCCATAAGTGGATTTATTGTGCAAAAAAACATCACAAACAATACTGCAATCAGAAGCGATAATGGCATGAGTTTATTTACAATATCTGATTTAAAAAATGTATGGATACAAGCAAATGTGTATGAATCAAATATCAGTAAAGTTCACCTAGGTGATGAAGTATCCATTACTACAGTATCGTATCCTGAGAAAATTTTTAAAGGTAAGATTGATAAAATTTTAAATGTACTGGATCCAACAAATAAAGTAATGAAGGTTCGAATCATTTTATCGAATGAAAATTATTTGCTAAAACCACAAATGTTTACCAGAGTAGTTGTTATTAATAAAGAAAATAAACAATCATTATGTATCCCAAACAGTGCATTGATCTTTGACCATAGTGAAAATTTTGTATTGGTTTACAAAGGGAAAGGCATTGCCGAAATCAGACACGTACAGGTCATTAACACCATTAATGACAAAACCTATTTGTCAGGTGGTGTTGGTTTAGGAGAAAAAGTAGTAGGATCAGATGCCATATTAATTTATGACGCGTTGAACAATTAATCTTAACCCTTAAAAATATTATTATGGTAAAGGTTATAAAAAATATTATAGCATTTTCACTGAAGAATAAATACTTCATCCTGATATCCTCATTGGCAGTTTTCATAACAGGTATCATCACTTTTAAGAATATGCCAATTGAGGCATTTCCAGATGTCACAAATACAGAAATCAGTATCATTACCCAATGGCCAGGTAGAAGTTCAGAAGAAGTTGAAAAATTCATTACAATTCCTATTGAAATTGCAATGAACCCTGTGCAACAGAAAATTAGCCTTCGTTCAACTTCTATTTTTGGTCTCTCTTATGTAAAAATAATTTTTGATGATCAAGTCAAAGATCCCCAAGCAAGGCAGCAGGTAATGAATTTATTGGCCAATGCTACTCTCCCTCAAAACATAATTCCTTCAGTTCAACCACCTACAGGACCTACTGGTGAAATATTTAGATACTCTCTAAGAAGTTCTATAAGAGATGTAAGGGAATTAAAAACGATGCAAGACTGGGTAATTGAACGACAATTAAAATCAGTGCCGGGAGTTGGCGATATTACAAGTTTTGGAGGAAAAACAAAAACTTATGAGATTAGGGTTGACCCAGAAAAATTAACATCACTTGGAATTACACCCTTAGATGTTTTTACTGCAGTTCAAAAAACAAATATCAATATTGGTGGTGATATGATCATTCAAAATAATCAGGCATTTGTAGTGCGTGGAATTGGGTTGTTGAATGATATAACAGAAATCAAAAACATTATAGTTCAAAGTAATAATGGCATACCCGTATTAGTAAAAGATGTTGCCGAGGTGGCTATCTCAAATTTACCAAGATTAGGGTTTGTTTCAAGAGCAGATGGGTTAATCGACAGTACAGGAAAAAGATCAGTTACTATGGAGTCTGATGTTGTTGAGGCAATAGTGGTCATGCGCAAAGGCGAAAATCCAACAAAAGTGGTAGAAGCTGTAAAAGCAAAAATCGATAAATTAAATAATTCTATTCTTCCTGCAGACACTAAAATTGTTCCCTATTACGATCGTTCAGATTTAATAGATTATGCCACGCATACCGTTTTACATAATTTAATAGAAGGCATTTTACTAGTTACCTTATTGGTTTCACTTTTCATGTTCAATTGGAGAACAACTTTAATAGTATCCATTATCATACCAATGGCGCTTTTGTTTGCATTCATTTGTTTACATCTAATGGGCATGTCTGCCAACCTTCTATCATTAGGTGCTGTTGATTTTGGAATTATTATTGATGGAGGCGTCGTGATGGTAGAAGGAATGTTTGTGTTACTCGACCATCAAGCCATGGAATTAGGAATGGAACGGTTTAATAAGCTTGCAAAATTGGGTATGATAAAAAAGAATGGTGCACAATTAGGCAAAGCTATCTTTTTTGCAAAAGCCATTATTATTACAGGCTTGCTCCCCATTTTTGCTTTTGAAAAAGTGGAAGGAAAAATGTTTTCTCCACTGGCCTTTACATTAGGATTTGCCTTGTTGGGGGCACTTATTACAACCTTAACATTAGTTCCCGTATTAATTAGTATTCTTTTAAAGAAAAACGTACATGAGAAACACAACCCATTTGTGCATCATCTAATTGGCTTCATGCTAAAGGGTTTCTTTGGTGCTTATAAAAGAAAAAAATTGGTAATTGCATTCTCATTGGTTGTCATGGCTGCCGGACTTTATTCTTTTAAATATCTAGGATCAGAGTTTCTACCCGAATTAAATGAAGGCTCAATATGGCTGAGGGTTCAAACACCCTATAGTATATCGTTAGAAAAATCGGTAGAGGTAGCATCCCAAGTTAAAAACATTCTCATGGCCTTCCCTCAGGTAAAACATACTGTTGCACAAACGGGTAGGCCTGATGATGGAACAGATGTAGCTGGTTTTTATAACAATGAGTTTTCAGTTATTTTATATCCCGAGGAAGATTGGAAGCCCAAAATCAGCAAAGAGGAATTAATAGATCAAATGAGTAAAAAATTGTCTGTAATTCCAGGAGCAAATTTAAATTTCTCTCAGCCAATTATGGATAATGTGGAAGAAGCGGTGTCGGGAGTAAAGGGTTCTATTTGTGTGAAGGTTTACGGAGATTCATTAAATTATATGGAAAACAAAGTTCAATCTATTTATAATATTTTAAAAGATATTAAGGGAATTGAAGATTTAGGAGTGATTCATAATACTGGTCAGCCTGAACTGGATGTAAATCTGGATCAACAGAAAATGGCTCTCTATGGTGTGGCTACTGCAGATGCAAATGCTGTAGTTGCAATGGCAATTGGTGGATTAGCAGCCTCAACACTATATGAGGGCATTAAAACTTTTGATATCAGAATCCGTTTACCAGAAGAATTCAGGAAGACGCCAGAAGACATTGGGAACCTTTTAGTACCTACACAAAATGGTTCTAAAGTACCTATTAAAGAGATTGCCACCATCACACAAAAAACAGGCGCTTGCCTAATTTATAGAGATGATAATGAAAGATATTCTGCATTAAAATTTTCTGTTCGTGGAAGAGACATGGGAAGTGCTATTTCTGAAGCTCAGGAAAAAGTAAATGCCAGTATCCAATTGAAAAGAGGGTATAGTATGGTTTGGCAGGGAGATTTTGAAAATCAACAAAGAGCCGAGAAACGACTTATTCAAGTAGTACCAATTAGCCTATTACTAATATTCCTATTACTATTTACTATGTTCGGAAATTTAAAAGATGCTGGATTGGTGTTTTTAAATGTTCCATTTGCGATAGTTGGTGGTTTATTTGCCCTACATATAACGGGTACAAACTTTAGTATTTCTGCAGGAATTGGGTTTATTGCATTATTTGGAATATGTATTCAAGATGGAGTATTACTAATTACTGTTTTTAAACAAAATTTAGAAAAGATTCATGGTGTTACAAATACACTCTTTAGTGCCATTAAACTTGGTGTAAACTCAAGGATAAGACCAGTTATGATGACAGCAATGATGGCTGCTATTGGATTATTTCCGGCTGCCATTTCACATGGAATAGGATCTGAAAGTTCAAGACCATTAGCCAGAGTGGTTATAGGAGGAATTTTATGTGCTATGATTTTTTCACTTTGGGTGTTTCCTCTAATTTTTGCTTGGGCTTATAAAAATGTGGATACAAAACATCAAAGTGAAGATTTAGAAAAATAATTACTTTTTATTGTTAATTTCTGTTAAAAGCCGCTAAAATATTAGCGGCTTTTATTATTTACTTAATCAGAAGATGATATGATTTGTTGTAATTTTAACATCTAAATCAGATTCTAATTT
>Ga0208106_1000101_pt1 | contig 33500 bp, 24 predicted proteins | sample CryBogCBE25Jul08_FD_184577 | JGI IMG/M metagenome (GOLD analysis project Ga0208106, IMG submission 184577) | Freshwater microbial communities from Crystal Bog, Wisconsin, USA - CBE25Jul08 (SPAdes) | ecosystem: Environmental > Aquatic > Freshwater > Lake | place: Crystal Bog, Wisconsin, USA...
ATATATAATTCGACTATATGTTTTCAAATTTTACAATTATGAAGAAAATTATTATTGTAGCAATTGGATTTATTCTAAGCACAACACTGAATGCTCAAATTATTAATACTGTTGCAGGAGGTGGATTTTGGAAATATGAAGGCAAGAATGCTTTAAATGTTGCTATGCGACCAAATACTACGGCATTTGACTCAAAGGGTAATCTCTATTATTTTGATTACTATGACAATGTAATAAGAAAAATTTCAACTAATAATACTGTTACTACTATTGCGGGTAATGGAACTTTAGGTTTTAGTGGAGATGGAGGTCCTGCAATTTTAGCTCAGTTTCAATTTGATGTAGCAGGTATTGCAGTTGATTCCTCTGGAAACATTTTTGTAAATGACAAAGGGAATAGTAGAATTAGAAAAATTTCGAATAAAGGGATAATCACCACAATTGCAGGAAATGGTACAGTAGGATTTAGTGGGGATGGAGGCCAAGCAACTTCAGCTCAAATAAATTTTGTTGTGGCTATTGCATGTGATGCAAAGAGTAATGTTTTTATTATTGATGGTGGTTTGGACAATTTTAAAGGGGGTAATATATATCCAAGAATCAGAAAAATTTCTTCAATTGGAATTATTACTACTATTGCGGGTAATGGAACTTTAGGTTTTAGTGGAGATGGAGGTCCTGCAATTTTAGCTCAATTAAATTACCCATATTCAATTACGGCAGACAATATTGGAAATGTTTTTATAGGTGATGGATCTAGAATTAGAAAAATATCGTCTGATGGAAATATTAATACAATAGCTGGAAATGGAACATCAGGTTACAGTGGTGATGGAGGGCAATCAATAAATGCTGAAATATCTTTCAGCGTTATAACTGTAGATAATAATGGAATATTATATTTAGAAGATCCCACTAATAATTTGGTAAGAAAAATTTCAATTTCAGGAATTATTACAACTATTGCTGGAATTGGAACTGTAGGTTATAGTGGTGATGGTGGCAACGCAGTTTTAGCTCAATTTTCTTTCAATTATGGTCCTAATGCAATTTCATGTGATGGATTAGGTAATGTTTATATTATTGATGATTATGGATTTAAAATTAGAAAAATAAGTTCTAACGGGATAATTGTTTCAATAGCAGGAAACGGAAAGCCTCCTGGCTATAGTGGTGATGGAGGTTCTGCAACTTCTGCACAATTAAATTGGCCTGTCAACAATGTAATAGACAAACAAGGTAATATGTTTGTTTCTGACCAAAACAATTATGTTATTAGAAAAATATCAAAACAAGGTATTGTTTCAACATACGCAGGAAACGGTTTTATTGGCAATTCGCTTGATGGTTCACTAGCAATAAATAGTCCTATAAATCCTCCTGGTTTTCTTACATGTGATTACAATGGCAATCTTTATTTTTCCGATGGTAATGAAAATCAGATTAAAAAAATATCAACTACTGGAATAATAAGTACATATGCAGGAATTGGGACAATAGGATTTAGTGGTGATGGAGGTTCTGCAACTTCTGCACAATTAAATTATCCTAATGGATTATCATTTGACAAAGTTGGTAATCTTTATTTTTGTGATTTTGGAAATAATAGGATTAGAATGGTCTCTACTTCTGGTATAATTTCAACCATTGCAGGAAATGGGACCCATGGCTTTAGTGGAGATGGTGGGTTAGCAATAAATTCAGAAATCCGACCTTATAATTTATTTGTAGATAATTTAGGGAATATTTACGTTGTAGATCGTTTGAATTTTAGAATTAGAAAAATAACAACAGATGGAATTATTAATACAATTGCAGGTAATGGAATAAATCAATCAAAGGGCGATGGAGGGCTAGCGATTTCTTCATCTATAAATTATCCTTTTGGAATTATAGTTGATAATTTAGGTAATATCGTTTTTTCTGAAGAAAACAGCTCTAGAATTAGAAAAATCACTACCGACGGTATAATAAACACAATTGCTGGTAATGGAATTATGGCTTTCAAAGGGGATGGGAATTTAGCAGTATCATCAGAATTGTTTGTTCCTAGAGGCATATCAATTGATAACGATTATAATATTTATATAACAGATGTTGTAAACAATCGAATTCGAAAAATATACAATTCAAGTTTAAACATTAATTGCACAGCTAAATCTCTTAAAGCTAATTTTGGACAACCATCAACGGCAAAACAATTTTCAATATCAGGTAAGAATCTAAGTACAGATATCACAATAAATGGATCTGTAAATCTCGAATTCTCTAAAGATCAAAAAAGTGATTATGCAACATCTTTATCTCTTAAACCAGAAAACAATACTTTAGAAAATATTCCCATTTACTTTAGATTAAGATCAATAGATCCTTCAGGAATTTATAATGATAATATCACTATTAACTCCTCAGGTCTTGATACTAAATACATCAACTTAATTGATACAGTTCTTACTCAACCTAAAACATCTAGTTCTCTTGCAGAAAGTGATATCGCAATTTTAGATGCTGCATTAGATAATAATAATGTTAATCTAGCATCTACAACTATTCAAGCGTACCCTAACCCTTCAAAAGGTCTTTATAAATTAACATTGAACAATTTTAAACAAGGGTTAGCTAGTATTAATGTAATTGATGCTAAAGGAAGTATAATTCAAGAAAGAGAAATTAAAATAACAAATAAGAAACAAATTGAAAGTATTGATTTAAATAAATCTGCTAATGGTTCTTATTTCATACAAGTCCGTCAAGCTAGTGAAACCAAATCTATACTTGTTGTAAAAGAATAATAAATACAAGAAAAGAAAAATTAAAGGCGGTATAAATAATAAGTCATGAAATTAATTATTACATCTGCAATAGCATTCTTTCTGTTCACAAATGTGAATGCTCAAATAATATCAACTTTCGCTGGGACAAATGAGTATAGATTTCATGGTGATGATGTAATTGCAACAAATGCGTATTTATATGAACCTAATGGTGTTGCAGTTGACGACGCAGGAAATATTTACATTGCAGATATATTGAATAATAGAATTAGAAAAGTAACTGCATCAACAGGGAAAATTTCTACAATTGCTGGAAACGGTACATATGGTAGTTCTGGGGATGGAGGACTTGCAATAAACGCAATACTTTCAGGCCCAGTTGATTTAACAGTCGACAAATTTGGAAATATTTATTTTGCTGATAATGATCACAATTGCGTAAGGAAAATTGATGGTTCAACTGGTATTATTAATACAATTGCAGGTACAAACGGTACAGCAGGGTTTACAGGGGATGGTGGGTTAGCTATAAATGCATTATTGTATTGGCCGCGATTTGTTAAAATCGACAGGAATGGTAATTTATTTATAAGTGATAATGGCAATAATAGAATAAGAAAAATCGGTACAAATACTGGTCTAATTTCTACAGTTGTAGGAAATGGAAATACTCCACCATTTGTAAATGGAATGGGTTTTGCAAGTAGTACCGGGGATGGTGGTTTGGCAATAGATGCACCGATTGTTAATCCATGGTTTATTTCGATTGATTCTCATGGCGACATTTATTTTAGTGAATTGGGTTGTCATACTGTAAGGAAAGTTGATATGAGAACTGGTATAATTAATACTATCGTTGGAACAGGTATTGAAGGCTATTCAGGTGATGGAGGAATAGCAGTAAACGCTCAATTAGAATACCCAGGTGGGCTTGCAATTGATCAGTTTGATAATCTGTATATATCTGATGTTGGAAATTATAGGATAAGGAAAGTTGATAAATTAACTGGTTATATTAATACATATGTGGGTGATGGAGCTGCAGGTTATTGGGGTGACGGAGGTCAGGCTTTAAACTCTAAAATATCTACTCCACAAGGATTGTGCACCGATGTTAATGGAAATTTATTTATAGCAGAAACTGCGTATCGGTCAATCAGGAAAGTAAATTCTGCAACAGGAATTATTACAACAGTTGCTGGAGTAAGTATTTTTGATACAAATGGAGGCTTAGCAACAAAAGCTCAATTATCTGGCCCGTCGGTGTTGAAATTCAATTCAAAAGGTGATTTATTTAGTTTTTATTGACGCAAACAATGCTCAAATAAGAAAAGTAGATAAATTAACAGGGGTAATATCAACAGTAGCAGGAAATGGAATATATGGTCCTTCTAACGGGGATGGAGGTCTAGCTACTGAAGCACAAATTGATGTGTTAAGAGGATTTGCAATTGATGAATCAAATAATTTGTATATATCAGATCTGAATGGAAGCTCAATTAGAAAGGTTTCCAGTGTAACTGGTATTATAAATAGATTTGCGGGTAATGGTATTAGTGGATTTAGTGGTGATGGCGGACAAGCAATAAATGCACAATTTGCTTTTCCTGAAGGAATGGTTTTTGATAAAAGTGGTAATTTATTTATAGCTGAGTTAGGGAATAATAGAATTAGGAAAATAGATATTACAGGTATTATTTCAACTATAGCAGGTTCTGGTATTCTAGGTAATACGGGTGACGGGGGCTCTGCTTTGAATGCAAATATGAGACCTGATGAAGTTTCAATTGACTCTGCAGGCAATTTATTTTTAAGCTCGAGTGCTTTTTCTGTAATTAGAAAAATTAATGCTCAAACTAATCAAATTACAACTGTTGCTGGAAATAATATAAGTGGAGAAAGTGGTATTGGAGGTCTAGCTGTATTAGCACAAATTCAATATGCATATGGTGTAAAATTTGATAAGAAAGGCAATTTATTTTTTGCAGACAATTATAATAACAAAATTAAAAAGGTAGATAATTCATCTGGTATATTAACTACTATAGCAGGTACCAATATAGCAGGATATAGTGGTGATGGCGGACCTGCGAACCTAGCTACACTTAACTCTCCCTCGGGAACAGAATTTGATGATCAAGGCAATTTATATATTTCGGATTTTTATAACAATGTTATTCGTAAAATTACTTTTCCAAGAACATCCTTAACAGGTAGTGATCTTTTAAAATCATTTAATGCATGTTTCCCAAATCCATCTTTAACCCAATCCTTTGCTGTCTCAGCTGTTGGGTTAATAGACAATTTAAGTATCACTGCTCCAACTGGTTTTGAAATTTCTTTGAATACAAGCAGTGGTTTTGCAAGTAGTTTGTCTTTATCTCCAATAAGTGGGAATGTCACAAATACAACAATTTATGTTCGTTTATCTGCTTCAGATGCTGTTGGAACTTACCCTGGAAATATTACACTTTCTGCCCCAAATATGACTACAGATTTGATTGCATTAGCTGGGAATGTATTTACAAAACCTGCAACCCCTATTATCACTTCTAGCTTATCTAATTCCTTTGAGTCTGATGATATAATTAAACTAAAATCAAACATAGTATCTGGAAATCAATGGTACTTGAATAGCGTTGCAATTACAAACGCATCAAATCAAACCTATACTGCCGTTTCTAGCGGAGCATATACAACAGTAATTACTGATATTAATCATTGTGTAAGTGATATAAGTAACGTGATTAATATTAAATATGAGCCAAAAGGTAAAGGAGGAAATGTAAAAGATAATTTAGCAAAATTAATTCCTAATCCTGCATCAAGTAATGTGACTGTAAAATTTGATTATACAACCACTTCTACATTAACAATACAACTAATTAATGGGGCAGGTCAGGTACTAAAACAAGTTCAAACAAATAGCCAGACTGTGAATATATCCTTGGCAGGGATTATTTCAGGTAATTATTTTATTAAAATTATTGGTTTAGGAACTAATCAAATGCAGCAGCTAATCGTTCGAAAATAGATTATTAATTAATAAGAAATTTCAATTCCCGCGGAATACGAATGCGAAACCACTCTCAGATACTGAGGGTGGTTTTCTTTTTGTGAGTACATCAACCGAGCCAAACAAATCCCCACAAAAGACTACAAAAGCGTGCCACAAAAGGCATAAAAAAACTCCGAAATCGAATGAAATCGGAGTTTGTAACGCTATTTACTAGCTAGTTTGTGATCTGGCTGGGACTCGAACCCAGGGCCCATACATTAAAAGTGTATTGCTCTACCAACTGAGCTACCAAATCGATCCATTTACCTGCTTTTGACAGATGCCCTTTATTAATTGGGAGTGCAAAAATAGGAGTTTTTTATATCTAGCCAAATATTTATTCTTTTCTTTTATTTTAATTACTCACAGAATTGTAAACATTGCTGCACAGAACTGCTTAATTTTGAATATTATACACTTTTCATATGTCTTATTTTACGAATAAAGTCGTGGTTATTACAGGCGGATCCGAAGGAATTGGAAAAGCTCTTGTAGATTCTTTCCTTCAAATGGGTGCTAAAGTGGCTACCTGTGGTAGAAACTATGATAAATTATATCAATTGCAATCTATCTACTCTGGTAAACCATTATTGATTCATACTGCCGATGTGAGTAAAGAACAAGATTGCCATCAGTTTATTGAAATAGTAGTTCAATCTTTCGGAACTATTGATATTCTCATTAATAATGCCGGGGTTTCTATGCGTTCATTGGTTTCTGAAGTAGAAATGGATACTTTAAGAAAAGTAATGGACATTAATTTCTGGGGCACCGTTTACTGCACCAAATTTGCGCTTCCCTATATTACTCAAAATAATGGAACAGTTGTAGGCGTGTCTTCAATTGCCGGTTATCGTGGATTACCAGGCCGTAGTGGTTACTCTGCTTCTAAATACGCCGTTAATGGATGGTTAGAGGCACTTAGAACTGAATTGCTAGACACGGGTACCAATATCATGTGGGTTTGCCCAGGATACACTAAATCGAATATTCGCAATGTAGCTCTTAATAAAGAAGGTAAATCTCAATTAGATACTCCCATGCGCGAAGGCGATTTGATGTCTGCCGAAGAATGTGCATCCAATATCGTTAAAGGGATTCAAAAAAGAAAAAGAACCCTGGTTATGACCTTCACTGGAAAAAGAACCGTATTCATGAACAAATTTTTTCCATCTCTGACAGATAAATTAGTGCGTCGCTTTTTCTTTAAAAACGGTGAACTTGTATAATAAACAGTGCTTTTTCCCGTTATCTATTAAGAATGCCCATTTTAACGCTGACAACAGATATTGGTCAACGAGATTTTCTTGTTGGTGCCATTAAGGGACAATTCCTCTCAGTGGATCAGCGATTTCAAGTCACCGATATCACACATTATCTATCGCAGACCAATTTTCCGCAAGCTGCTTATATCTGTTCAAACGCTTTTAAATATTTCCCTCCCGGTACTTTTCATTTAGTGCTGATTAATTTATACGAAACGCCCCCTGTACAATTATTAGTTGCTAAATATCATCAGCAAGTCATTATTTGTCCGGATAATGGAATTCTAACTATGATAACCGGTGAAATGCCCAAAGAATTGATGGCATTACCTGTAAGAGGTCAGCATACATTGCTAGAACTAACTCAATTGGTGGCGGATAGTATTATAAAAGGCGATGGAGAAAAAGGTTTCAGCTTTAAAGGGGCTACTGCTAAACCAATTGTAGAACGCTATCCTCTAAGGCCTACCATTGGAACAGATTGGATGGATGGACAGATTTTATTTATCGATAGTTTCGAAAACGTAATAGTGAATATTAGGAAAGAAGAATTTGAATTACATAGAAATGGCAGGAAATTCAAGATTTATTTACGACGAAATGATGCTTTCGAAACTATTAGCAATAACTATACAGATGTACCGGGTACAGAAAAATTAGCCTGGTTTAACTCTGCAGGTTATCTGGAACTTGCCTTAAGAAATGGAAATATCGCGGGTCTATTTGGCCTTCAGGTATTTAACGAACAAATGCAACAAAGTAGGGCTGCAATGGAGAATAAATGGTTCTATCATACCATTAAGGTCATTTTCGAATAAGGATAATAACTGTCAAATCTCAACTCCCTTTTTAAGTTTGTCCATTTTTACAGTATTTTCGCATCCCATAATGAAGCAGTGGTGCTTATTCGGATCATTAATTTATCAATCAATAAATAGTTAATCAGCTATGGCGTACGACGTAATTGTATTAGGAAGTGGACCAGGTGGATATCCTGCAGCTATCAGAGCATCTCAATTGGGATTTAAAGTAGCAATCATTGAAAAAGAAAGCTTAGGAGGGGTTTGTTTAAACTGGGGATGTATTCCTACAAAAGCATTGTTGAAAAGTGCTCAGGTCTACGATTACTTGAAACATAGTAAGGCTTATGGTATTTCAGCTGATAATATTCAGCACGATTTTACTGGGGTTATTGGAAGAAGTAGGGGTGTTGCTGATAAAATGAGTAAGGGTGTTCAATTCTTAATGAAGAAGAACAAAATTGATGTGGTGATGGGTTATGGTAAAATAAAAGCCAAAGGTCAGGTTGAAGTAACTGCCACTGACGGAAGCAAAAAAATCGTCGAAGGAAAGCATATCATTATTGCAACTGGTGGACGCGCTAAACAATTGCCAAATCTTCCAATAGATGGTAAAAAAATTATTGCTTATCGCGAAGCAATGGTATTGCCTACTCAACCCAAAAGTATGATTGTGGTAGGTAGCGGTGCGATAGGTGTTGAGTTTGCCTATTTCTATAATTCGATGGGAACAAAAGTTACCATTGTTGAATTTTTACCAAGAATAGTTCCTGTAGAAGATGAAGATATCTCTAAGGAATTAGAGAAGCAATACAAGAAACAAGGGATAGATATTATGACCAATGCATCGGTAGAATCTGTGGATACTACAGGTGCTGGAGTGAAAGCAAAAGTGAAAACACAATCAGGTGAAATTTTCCTGGAAGCTGATATTGTTTTAAGCGCAGTTGGTGTGGTGTCAAATATTGAAAATATTGGCCTAGAAGAATTAGGAATCAAAACTGAAAAAGGAAAAATTATTGTTGATAAATACAATCAAACAAGCGTTGCTGGAATCTATGCAATTGGTGATTGTACTCCTGGTCAGGCGCTTGCTCACGTGGCTAGTAAAGAAGGAATTAATACTGCTGAATTTATTGGTTATAACGAAAAGAAAATGCATCATTTACCTGAAGCAATGGATTATGGTAATATTCCAGGATGTACTTATTGCACACCGGAGATTGCCAGTGTTGGACTGACTGAAAAAGCCGCTAAAGAAGCAGGATATGAATTAAAAATTGGCAAGTTTCCTTTCATGGCAAGTGGTAAAGCTAGTGCCTCTGGTGCTACTGAAGGTTTTGTAAAAGTTATTTACGACGCAAAATATGGTGAATTTTTGGGCTGCCATATGATTGGTAGTAATGTAACAGAAATTATTGCAGAAGCGGTTGTTGCCAGAAAATTAGAAACAACAGCTCATGAAATTCTAAATGCAGTGCATCCACATCCAACCATGAGTGAAGCTTTAAAAGAAGCAACTGCCATGGCATATGGGGAAGCCATCGACATCTAAAAATTTCTTATACCAACTAGTTTGTATAAAGGGCTGATTTCAGCCCTTTTTTTATACAAACAGCTTTGTATTTTTCATAGTTTTCTCTCTCTTTCTTGCTGATACATAAACGATTGTACTACTTTAGTCGGGTAAATATGTTTTTAATGTGAAGTATGTGTAAACATCTGAATATTATTTCCATATTATTAATCCTTAATAAGTAAACCTAAATGAATTCACTGCAGGCAGAAACTCTTCTTCCTCAACAACTTTTAGATTCTCGAATCTTTTCTGTAGTTATTACAGATTTGACTGGTGAGTATCTTTACGTGAATTCATTATTTCAAGAAAAATTCTCGTTTGTTTCTGATAATTTAATTGGATCACATTTTAGCAATACCGTTTTTAGCAAAGACGTCATACTTTGTAATACTGCAGCTAAAGCATGTATCAAAGAGCCAGGTCAATCTTTTGAAATCACGGTTCGCAAGGCTACAGATGAAATTGATTATAACTGGACGCAATGGGAATTGAATTGTCTTAGAAGAGATAATGGAGATCCTTATGCCATTGTTTGTGTAGGACAGGATGTAACAAAAAAAGAACCTTATAATAGTAGTTTGGATGACTATGAAAAAGAACATCGTCAGCCAATTATGCATGAAGCTCAATTTACTTCTTTGGTAAACCATATTCCTGGTGTTATTTATAGAAATATTGGAGATGAATATTTTTCGAATTCATTTATCAGCAATGAAATAGAAAACCTAACGGGTTATCCTGTTTCCCATTTCTATGAAAATAGAAAAGATGGTTTTTCCAGATTGATTTTTGAGGATGATAAAGAGATGGTAAAAGCTTCCATAAAAAAAGCGATTAAAAACAATGAACAATACTCATTAGAATATAGACTTGTGCATAAAGACGGCACTATTCGTTGGGTGTATGAGCGGGGGCAGGCAATATTAGAAGGGGATAATGAAGTGAGCTTTTTGGATGGTTGTATTTTCGATATCTCGGAAAAAAAACACGTAGAAGAAGCTTTAGCATATAGTAGGGATGAAGTAAAGCGTTTAGCATTAGTAGCCCATAGTACTACCAATTCTGTGATGATCACTGACGCATTTGAAAATATCATTTGGGTAAATCAAGGATTTACAAGAATCAGTGGATATACGATGGATGAAGTGATTGGAAAAAAGTTTGGATATTCTTTGGAAGGCCCTGAAGCAGACGAAAATGCAAAGAAAAGATTACGTCATGCTATTGATAATAAATTGCCTATTAAAGACGAGTTTTTGAGCTACACGAAAAATGGTGATCAGATTTGGCTAGAGGTTGATTCACAACCTTTATTCGATGAAGAAGACAGGCACTTAGGCTTTATGACCATCGAAAACGATATTACTAAAAGAAAGCATGCGCAACAACAGCAGGAAGAATTATTGCAGCGTTTAACATTGGCAACTGATTCAGCTAAAATTGGTATCTGGGAGATTGATTTGAAGAATAATAATCATGTGATTTGGGATGATACTATGTTTGACATTTATGGATACGTAAATAACGAACATGCATCACCTTATAAAATCTGGAAGAAATTGATGCATCCAGATGATATGAATATGATGATGGAAATTATCAATGAATTGGTTGAAGGAAAGAAGGAAGTGGACTCTGCATTATTTCGAATTATAACAACAAGCGGAGTAGTTCGATACATTGAAACGCATGCAATCGTTAAAAAGTCGGAAAGTGGTAAAGTAGTTCGTTTAATAGGTACCAATAGAAATGTAACCGAAGATATTTTGGTTCAGGAAAAACTTAAGTCACAAAACAAAGCATTAAGAGATATTGCATTTATACAGTCGCACGAAGTGAGACGACCTTTAGCAAACATTCTTGGTGTAATTGAAGTATTGAATAATAATAATACGGTTTCTAACAAAGATATTTTAGATCATCTAATTCAGAGTGCCAATGAACTTGACACTCAAATTAGAAGTATTGTAAAAAAGACAAATTCCTTGGATGGGCTAATTGATGGATTCTAAAATTATTTGCCAAATATTTTTTTCAATAAATCAGAAGACCTTGCTACAGGGTCTTTTCTAATTTTAGCTTCTTCTGCAGCAATTTGCAAATAAATTCCATTTAAAGATCTTTCCGTTACATATGCCCCTAAATCTGGATTGATTTTCTTAAAACTGAATTTATTATACTGAGTTACTATGTTGTTCCAATTCTTAGTAGCATTTACTTTATTTAAAGAAGTCTCGATAGAAGGTCTAAACTTTTTTGTAAGTGAATCGGTTGTTTTAGTTTGTAAATATTTTGTTGCGGCATCATCATTTCCTTTAAGAATTCCAACAGCATCTTCGAAACTCATTTCTTGAATTGCTTTGGTGAAAATAGGAATTGCTTCTTTACTGGCATCTTCTGCAGCGCGGTTCATGGATAAAATGGCATCATCTACTTGTTTATTAAAGCCAATGCTTCTCAACGTCTTTTCAATCTTTGCAGCTTCAGGAGGCATCAGAATTTTAATAGCGGCATTTCCAAAAAATCCATCGGGTTTTGATAATAGTTCAATTCCTTTTGTAGTGCCAACCTGCAAAGCTTCTTTTAAACCCTTTGCGATTTCATCAGATTTAATAATTTGAGAATGGCCAACTATAAAAATTGTAAAACTGAGGAATAATAAACTGATTGATTTCATAAGATCGAACTATTGTTTTTAATTGATGTATTATCAACTGCACTGTATACAAGAAGCCTAAAATTACGTGCCTTAATTCAATTTTTATACGAAATCAAGCTTATAGAAATGATAAATTTATCGGAAAAGTAGTTCTACTATTGAAAAACCCTCTCAAACCTTACCTTTGCAGGCCGAAATCAGTAACCCTAAGCTTAATTGCTTTAAGGAGAATACTTCGCATATTAGCATTATGAAATACGAGAAAGAAATTAGTAGGCGCAAAACATTTGCCATTATATCACATCCGGATGCCGGTAAGACCACTTTAACTGAAAAGTTCCTTCTTTTTGGAGGCGCCATTCAAGTTGCTGGTGCTGTTAAAAGTAATAAGATTAAAAAGCATGCTACGAGTGACTTTATGGAAATTGAAAGGCAGCGAGGTATTTCTGTGGCAACATCTGTCATGACCTTTGAATATCAAGGGATCTCCATTAATTTATTGGATACCCCAGGTCACAAAGATTTTGCGGAAGATACTTACCGAACACTTACTGCTGTTGATAGTGTTATACTCGTGATTGATAGTGTAAATGGGGTTGAGGCACAAACCAGAAGATTAATGGAAGTTTGTAGAATGCGCGATACGCCAGTGATTGTATTTATCAATAAAATGGATCGAGATGGTAAGAATCGCTTTGATTTGTTGGAAGAAATTGAAAATGAATTAAAAATTTCTTTGCATCCCATGACATGGCCCATCAATAGCGGTAAAGAGTTTAAAGGGGTATATAATCTTGACAATAAGAGCTTACGATTATTTGCAGCAAGTACCAAAGCTGATGATGAAGATGTAATTTCTATCAGCAATTTAAATGATTCTTTACTTGATTCAAAAGTTGGAGATAGAGATGCCACTCAATTAAGAGAAGATGTTGAATTGATAGATGGGGTTTATGGAGAATTAAATAAGGATGAATATTTACAAGGTAAAGTTGCGCCGGTTTTTTTTGGTAGCGCCGTAAATAATTTTGGTGTAAAAGAAATGCTGGACACATTCATAAAAATCGCACCAGTTCCTAAAAGCCGTGAAACTTCTAACCGAACTGTGGCTGCTGAAGAAGATAAATTCAGTGGGTTTATATTTAAAATTCACGCCAACCTAGATCCCAAACACCGTGATCGAATTGCCTTTATGCGTGTTTGTAGTGGAAAATTTGAGCGCAATAAATACTTTCACCATGTTCGATTAGATAAGGATATGCGCTTTAGCAATCCTTATTCTTTTATGGCCAGAAGTAAAGATATTATTGAAGATGCTTTTGCAGGAGATGTGGTTGGGTTATTCGATACCGGTAATTTTAAAATTGGTGACACGCTAACAGAAGGGGAAGATTTTTTCTTTATTGGTATTCCCACTTTCTCACCCGAAATATTTAAAGAGCTGGTAAATAAAGACCCCATGAAAACCAAACAATTGGAAAAAGGGATTAGTCAGCTCACAGATGAAGGAGTTGCTCAATTGTTTACGCAATTTGGTGGCAATAAAAAAATTATCGGTTGTGTAGGTGATTTGCAATTTGAAGTAATCCAATATCGTTTATTACATGAATATGGTGCAGCTTGTGAATTCAGAACACTTCCTTATTTTAAAGCATGCTGGCTCACTAGCAAGGACGAAAAAAAGTTGGAAGACTTTCTACGATTTAAGCAACAGAATTCAGCTGAAGATAAAGATGGTCATCCAGTTTATTTGGCACAAAGTGAATGGTTTTTAAATACAGAGATTACGAATAACCCGGATATTACTTTTCATTTTTCAAGCGAGATTCATAAATAAGATGCAAACAGGATCACAAGAGCAAATTGATATTATCATTATAGGTTCAGGACCCATTGGGTTAGCATGTGCGCTTGCGGCTAAGAAAAAGGGATTAGATTATTTGATCCTGGAAAAAGGTTGTTTGGTAAATTCATTATACCATTATCCCGTTAATATGACTTTCTTTTCAACTTCAGAAAGATTAGAGATCGGAGGCATCCCTTTTGTTAGTAATAATGTAAAGCCTACCAGAAATGAAGCATTAGAATATTATAGAAGAGTTGCGGTTGCTGCATCTTTAAAAATTCAATTATTTGAAGAAGTTTTATCAGTGGTTCAATTGAAAGAACAAATATTTAATGTACAAACTACCAAGCAGCAATATCTAGCTAAAAAAATAATTGTGGCTACAGGATTTTATGGGCTTCCATTTTTATTGAATATTCCAGGAGAAGATCTGCCAAAAGTTACTCATTATTATAACGATCCACATTTTTATGCATTTCAAAAAGTAATCGTTGTGGGTGCTAATAATTCGGCAGTAGATGCTGCACTAGAAACCTGGCGCAAAGGGGCTGAAGTTACCATGGTGATTAGAGAAGATCAAATTGGTGAGCGCGTTAAATATTGGGTGCGACCAGACATTGTAAATAGAATTAAAGAAGGTTCTATAAAAGCTTATTTTAATTCACATGTCACTTCGATAAAAGAATTAGTAGTGGAGATAAGTACACCTGAGGGAAATATTAGTATCCCAAATGATTGTGTAATTGCAGCAACTGGCTATCAACCCGACCTCAAGTTCATAGCTTCAATGGGAATTGAATTAACTCCTGATAGTGCCATGAGACCTCAATTTAATCAGGATACCCATGAAACTAATATTACAGGCATTTATCTGGCTGGTGTAATTTGTGGTGGAATGGATACGCATAGTTTATTTATAGAAAATTCAAGAGAACACGCAGAAAAAATTATTGAACATATTGAAACTAATTTATAGCAGCGATGGATCCATTTGAAACCGAAAGACTAATTGTTCGTCAGTTTACTCCTGATGATGCAAATGATTTTTTTCTGTTCAATAGTTCTAAACAAGTGATGCAATATATTCGGCCAGTTAAAAATAGAGCTGAAAGCGATGCTTTTTTATCAGAAAACTTTAATTTATATCTGGATGGATTTCCCTATGGAAGAATGTTTGTAGGGGAAAAATTAACAGGTGAATTTATAGGTACTTTCTCTATTTTATATTTAGATGGAGAAGCAGATTATCATATTGGATATGCACTGATGCCTCAGTTTTGGGGGAAGGGCTTTGCGTCCGAACTCGTAAGATTTGGATCAGCCATTTTTTTTGAAAGAACTAATCATAAAACCCTCTTTGCTATAACCCAACCAAAAAATGTAGCTTCAGAAACAGTATTGTTGAAAAATAAGTTTAGTCTTTCCGGAGAATTTATATTGAATGATGAAAAATTGAATATATTTTCTTTAACCAGGGCATTTTTTGAAAGCAAGGAAGCTAATTGATCATAGACTACTAATTTGTACTTTTAATATTATTATGAAATCGAGAACATTACAAAAAGATAAAGTAAATATCATCACACTGGGTTGTAGTAAAAATTTAGTGGATAGTGAGGTCTTGAGTGGACAGCTTTTAGCAAATGAAATTGAAGTGGTGCATGAGAATAAAAAATTAGACCATAATATAGTCGTTGTTAATACCTGCGGTTTTATAGATAAAGCAAAAGAAGAAAGTATTAATACTATCTTAGATCAATTAGAATTAAAAAGTAGGGGAAAATTAGATAAGGTTTACGTGACAGGTTGTTTAAGCGAACGTTACAGAAATGATCTTGAATTAGAAATGCCTGAGGTAGATGCCTGGTTTGGCACACTCGAATTGCCATTAATGTTGAAGCAATTTGATGCTGATTATAAAAAAGAATTAATTGGAGAACGTCTCTTAAGTACACATCAACATTATGCCTATTTAAAAATTAGTGAAGGCTGTAATAGAACCTGTGCATTTTGTGCGATTCCATTAATGCGAGGCAAACATATTAGTAAAACAATTGAAGAGCTTGTAGCAGAAACCGAAGGGCTTGTGAAGAAAGGCGTAAAAGAAATTATGTTAATTGCTCAGGAGTTGACTTATTATGGTTTAGATATTTATAAAGAAAGATCGCTTCCAAAATTGTTGAATGCCTTAGCTGATGTAAAAGGTGTTGAATGGATACGATTACACTATGCTTACCCAAGTAAATTTCCTTTAGAAATTTTAGATACTATACGAGAACGCGATAATATTTGCAAATACCTGGATATGCCTTTGCAACATGCCAGTAATAGTATGCTGAAAGCTATGAAGAGAAATATTACGCGTGAGGAAATGGCCGAACTTATTAAAACTATTCGCGAAAAGGTGCCTGGCATATGTTTACGAACTACTTTAATTGCAGGCTTCCCAGGTGAAACAGAAGATGATGTGGAAGAGTTGAAAGAATTTTTAAAAGAACACCGTTTCGATCGTGTAGGAATTTTTAGTTATAGCCATGAAGAGAATACTTCAGCCTATGATTTGATAGATGATATTCCAGCAGAAGAAAAACAGAGAAGAGCGGAAGAAATTATGGAGGTTCAACAAGAAATCAGCCTTGAAAAGAATCAAGAAAAAATAGGGCAAATATTTAAAGTGCTGATAGATAAAAAAGAAGCTGGAAGATATTTGGGAAGAACAGAATTTGATAGTGTAGAAGTAGATAATGAAGTTGTGATTCATTCCACCAAAAAATTACAAATTGGTGAATTTGTAATGGTAAAAATTACCAAAGCGTATGATTACGATTTAGAAGGAGAAGTAGTTATTTAATTAAATCAAGATAAAATTAGAAAACATGGCAATTCAATGGAAAGGAGTATTCCCGGCACTGACCACAAAATTCACTGCAGATGATCAATTGGATCTTCCTTTATTTGAAAAGAATTTAGAAGAACAATTAGCTGCTGGTGTTAATGGAATTATACTTGGAGGTACTTTAGGTGAAGCCAGTGTATTAAGTACAGAAGAAAAAGAAATTTTGGTAAAATTTGCCATTCAAAAAGTAGCAGGCAAAGTACCAGTGATTATAAATATTGCGGAAGGCTCAACTCGTGATGCCATTCAACAAGCAAAATTTGCTAAGCAGTGGGGCGCACAAGGAATTATGATACTTCCCCCTATGCGTTATAAATCAGATCATCGCGAAACGGTTGCTTATTTTAAATCAGTAGCAGAAAGTACAGATTTGCCAATCATGATTTATAATAATCCAGTAGATTATAAAATTGAAGTCACTTTAGATATGTTTGCCGAATTAGCTAGTTGTGCTAATATTCAAGCAATTAAAGAATCTACGCGTGATATAAGTAATGTTACCAGATTGATTAATCGATTTGGTGACCGTTATAAAATTTTATGTGGGGTTGATACCCTTGCCATGGAAGAATTAGTAATGGGAGCAGAAGGATGGGTGGCAGGATTGGTTTGTGCTTTTCCAAGAGAAACCGTTGCAATCTATCGTTTAGTAAAAGCAGGCCATATCGAGGAGGCACAAAAAATATACCGTTGGTTTATGCCATTACTTGAATTAGATATTCATCCGAAATTAGTACAGTACATTAAATTGGCAGAACAGCAAGCTGGTAATGGATCAGAAGCAGTTCGTGCTCCCAGATTAACTTTAATTGGTGAAGAGCGAATAAAAGTGCTTGCTATCATTGATCAAGGAATTGCTTCAAGACCAGAATTGCCTGAGTATTTACATTTAAACAATTAATCATGTCCCTCTCGAATAGTATTACGTCTTTACCTGAGATTGATCAAATTATGGATCAATCTATGCAATCTTTTTTAGCGTATAAAAAAGTTAGTGCAATCGAGCGTGCTGCATTTTTAGAACGAATTGCTTTTGAAATAGAAGCGTTGGGTGAAGAATTAATTAAAACAACCAAGGAAGAGACCAATCTTACTGATGCAAGATTATTAGGAGAGCGGGGAAGAACAACTATGCAGTTGCGCATGTTTGCAGCTATGCTGTTAGAAGGTAGTTGGGTAGAAGCAAGTATCGATCATGCAATTCCGGATAAAGTACCAGCTAAACCAGATATTCGAAAAATGTTGGTGCCTGTTGGACCCGTAGTAGTTTTTGGAGCAAGCAATTTCCCCTATGCTTATTCCACTGCTGGGGGAGATACAGCCAGTGCTTTGGCAAGTGGATGTTCGGTAGTTGTAAAAGCACATCCAGCGCATATTAGAACTTCTACATTAATTGCTGCAGCCATTGAAAAAGCCATTGATTTCTGTCAGATGCCCAAACATTGTTTTCAACATGTAACAGGAACTTCTTTTGAAATAGGAAAAGCATTGGTTCAACAATCGAATACGAGTGCTGTTGGTTTTACTGGATCATTTACAGGAGGAAGAGCATTATACGATTATGCTTCAGTAAGAAATAAACCAATCCCCGTATTCTCAGAAATGGGAAGTACCAATCCAGTATTGTTGTTGCAGGATGCGTTATTGCAAAATGCTGAAACCATTGCTACACAGTATGCTGGTTCTATTACACTTGGAGTAGGACAATTTTGTACCAATCCTGGTTTAATAATTGGTATTCAATCGGAAGGGTTGAATAGGTTTAAAGCAACATTATCGAATGCGATCAATCAAGTTGCTCCTGCGAAAATGTTGCACGTTGGTATTTTGAAAGCTTATGAAACTAAGCTTTCAAAAGTATTGGCTAATGCAGGTGTTACACCACTGACAAATGAAATTGCTTTTGATGCTGATATTGCTTCACCAATGATTGTTCATGTTCAAGGGATTGATTTTCTAAAAGACGAAAATTTAAAAGAAGAAGTTTTTGGACCCTATGCCATTATCGTTGAATGCACTGATATGGACGAATTGAAAGTGGTATGGAATTCAGTTAGTGGTCAACTTACCACTAGTATCATGGGAAGCGATAAAGATTTCGAAGCTAATCCAGAATTAATAGAACTTGCTACTCAGATTGCAGGAAGGGTATTATTAAATGGAGTGCCAACAGGAGTAGAAGTTTGTGCCAGTATGGTTCATGGCGGACCTTACCCTGCTACAACCGATAATCGGTTTACTGCTGTAGGATTAAATGCTGTAAAGCGTTGGGTGCGACCAGTATGTTATCAAAATTGTCCCGACCATTTATTACCTGAAGCCTTAAAGGAAACTAATCCTTTTAAAATAAAAAGAATGATTGATGGGAATCCTTATCAATAAGCGCTTTGTAAAAGTTGTTTTTGCTTTGCTTCTGTGATTTGAAAATAAAAACAAATCATTGTAGATAAAAATAAATACACTGCAATGATCAAGCTCATTTGAGGAAATAATTTATTGATGCCAAACCAATCGTTTGTCAAAAATATCATAGTGATCCCAGTGGATGATTTCAAAATTTCCCAAATCCAAGCATTGGAGCTTTTATCCATTAGTTCCGTGTAGGCATATACAAATAGGAAAATAAATCCTCCATAAATAAACATACCAGGTGATCCAATCTCTGCGATATGTCCGAAGAAAAAACTCACAAATAAAAATAATACCACCAGTTGGATCCAGATCCAAACATTGAATAGCATACTATTTTTTGTATCATATTTTTCAAAATGATACACATCTTCTATTTTGAAAACGGGGTATTGATCTATCACATCTGATGGACGCCAGCCTGTTGGCATAAACCAAATACGAAATTTATCTTTCCAGTTGTTAGTGTGCCATGCATCTTTCATTAATAAAATAAGGTGCATAAAATTTATCTTAATTGGATTCCAGGTTTGCGCAGGTCTAGTGATCCCATAAACTGCAGGCACATTAGGTAATTCTTCCTGAAATGTTCCAAACCATTTATCCCAAAATATAAATATCTGACCATAATTTTTGTCCAGGTATTCTTTATTAATCGCATGATGTACCCGATGATGAGAGGGTGTAACAATAATTTTTTCAAGCAACCCCATTTTATGAATGTGTCGGGTATGATACCAGAATTGCGCAAATAAATGTAGAGGAGCCACTATTCCAATAACGTTTGGTGGAACTCCTAGTAGTGCAGCAGGCAATAAAAAAATAGTGAATAATCGTACAAAAGTGGAGATACTTTGTCTTAGTGCACAAGCCAAATTGTATTCTTCGCTACTATGGTGAATGATGTGTGCGTTCCAGAAAATATTATACTCATGATCAATTCTATGAACAAGATATCCTGTAAGATCTAAAGCAATAAATGCAATTACATACCAGAGCCAACTTGTTTTGATATGAATAATAGCTACATGTTCTACCAACCAGCTGTAACCAATAATAGTCACACTTAAACTTAGTACATCTTTTGTAGCGTTGGTAATACCTGAGCTTAGACTAGATATCATGTCCATATTCCGAACCGTATCATTATGCTTGTACCAACCATACCATTTTTCTAATAATACTAAAAGCAAAAAGGCGGGCATAGCAATTAGTAATATTTTTCCGTATTGTTCCATTTGGCAGTTTATTTTTACAATCAAACTCAATTTAAGTAGGTTTATTTAAATTCATTTACAATTTTATCAAATGCTTTATTCGCCAATACCTTTCAATTATTCTGTATATAATAACAAAACAGGCAATCATTTTTTTTGTATTGATGCACATACTTGTGGAAATCCTGTGAGGCTCGTTGCTGGTGGTGGACCAGCTTTGGAAGGAAATAGTATGAGCGAAAAGAGACAACATTTTTTACGCGAATATGATTGGATTAGAAAGGGTTTGATGTTCGAGCCAAGGGGGCATGACATGATGAGTGGCAGTATTCTCTATCCACCCATGGATCCACAAAATGATGTGGCCGTTTTGTTTATTGAAACTAGCGGCTGTTTACCAATGTGCGGTCATGGTACAATTGGAACAATTACCATTGCTATTGAAGAAGGATTAATTAAGCCAAAAGTGCCGGGTATTGTAAGAATGGAAGCACCAGCTGGATTGGTTTTGATTAGTTATGAGCAAGTAGGAAAAAAAGTGGTTTCTGTAAAACTTACCAATGTGCCTTCCTATCTCGCTTCTGAAAATATAATTGCTAACTGTTCAGCGTTAGGTGAGTTGACAATTGATGTGGCTTATGGCGGAAATTTTTATGCTATTGTAGATGTGCAAGATCATTTTAAAGGAATCGAACATTATCAGGCAGGAGAATTAATTAGCTGGTCAAGAGAATTGCGGGCGAACATTAATAAAAACTATTCTTTTGTACACCCAGAGAATCCAACTATTAATGGGTGTTCCCATATTTTATGGACAGGCCAAGTGTTAGATGAAAATTCAACTGCACGCAATGCTGTTTTTTATGGCGACAAAGCAATTGACCGTTCTCCTTGTGGCACAGGAACCTCGGCAAGAATGGCCCAATGGTATGCAAAAGGAAAATTGAAAGCGGGAGATGTTTTTATCCATGAAAGTATTATTGGTTCAAAATTTATTGGAAGGATAGAAGAAGAAACTAAAGTAGACGGGCATCCTTCTATTAGGCCAAGTATTGAAGGATGGGCAAGAATTTATGGGTACAATCAAATTACCATTGACCCCGAAGATGATCCTTATGCTTTTGGCTTTCAAGTGATTTAAAAAAAATCAATATAATTAGAAGTAATATTCAAAGTGATAAAATGAAATAGATTTCATAAAATCAATTGCCAGAATTAGTTAAGATTAACGAAATTTGCCCAATATCTATATTTAGACAGGCTAAATTATAAAGTATGAAAGTGGTTGTTTTAGGTGGCGGAATTATAGGTTTAAGTAGTGCCTATTATTTAAAAGAAAGTGGTCATGATGTTACATTAATTGATAAAACTGATATCAGTACTAATTGTTCATATGGCAATGCAGGATATGTTTGTCCTAGTCATTTTATTCCTTTAGCTACACCCGGAATTGTAAAGCAGGGATTAAAATGGATGTGGGATTCAAGAAGTCCTTTTTATGTTCAACCGAGATTTGATTTGAGTTTGATTGATTGGGGGTTGAAATTTATGAAAGCAGCAACCGCTGAGAAAGTAGCACAAGCCGCTATTCCGCTTAGAGATATTGCCATTTTAAGTAAAAAATATTACGAAGAATGGACTCAGTTGCCTCAGTTTAATTTTGCGTACGAACAAAAAGGGCTATTAGAAATATTTCAAACGGATGCTGGTGCGGTACACGCAGAGCATACCGTTCATAAAGCACATGAATTAGGATTGTCGGATACCGTTTTGCTTTCCTATGATCAACTGCAAGCATTAGAACCTCAAACAAAATTGAATGCAAAGGGTGCCATACATTTTAAATGTGATGCACATTTGTATCCTAATAAGCTAATGCAGCAAATGATTGCTCATTTAAAGCAGGCTGGGGTAGTTTTTAAAACCAATGAAGAAGTGATAGGTTTCGAAAACATACATGGAAATATCACAAAAGTAAAAACTGATGAATCCATTTATGATGCGGACACAGTTGTTATTGCAACAGGATCCTGGTCTCGTGAGTTAGCTGCAAAAATGCAAGTTAAAATTCCATTAGTAGCAGGTAGGGGATATTCTGTTACCCTCGAAAATTCTACATATACCATTAATCATCCTGCTGTATTAATAGAAGGAAGGGCTGCTCTTACGCCAATGGATGGCAATAAAATTAGGTTTGGTGGAACTATGGAAATAACATCTACTAATACACCCCCACGTATTGAAAGGGTGGAAGGTTTATTAGCAGCAGTTAAGAGATTCTACCCTGAATATGATGTGCCAGTTCCCGCCATTGATAATATATGGTATGGTTTCCGCCCTTGTTCAGCGGATGGATTGCCTTATATTGGCAGAACCAATCGTTGGAAAAATGTGGTGATGGCTACCGGTCACTCTATGTTAGGACTCAGTCTTGGAGCGGGTACCGGAAAATTGGTCAATGAAATTGTGAATGAAGAAAGCTTAAGCATGGATCTTACCCCGTTTGATCCTAATCGTTTTAGTTAATCACAGCATATATTTTTATGAATGGCTTTATTAGTTTCTGCTAAGTTGTACTTTTAGTGTCTATGATTGATTTCGACTGTTATAGTGTGCCCTACGAGCAAACAGGATTCTTTTCAAATTTAGTGAACGACTATTTAAGTCATTCAGCTAAACTAACTGAGTTCTATTCACATCAACCAACAATTGAAGGTATAAAAGCTTCAATAAAAGCCCGACAATCATTTAATACACCACGTGAATTACTGGTTGAATGTTTAAAAGAACAATATGAGGGTCTAGGTCAGCCGGCGGTTTTACAAAAAAATATTAAGCTACTAGCTAGTGATAAAACCTTTTCAGTTACAACTGCACATCAACCAAATATTTTTACTGGACCACTATACTTTATTTATAAAATTTTGCATGCTGTTAAATTAGCGAATCACCTTTCTAAAGAATTGCCAGAATATAACTTTGTTCCAGTTTATTATATGGGAAGTGAGGATGCAGATTTAGACGAATTGGGACAAATTAATTTAGCTGGCCAACAATTAGTGTGGGATACCAATCAAACTGGCGCTGTGGGCAGAATGAAAGTGGACCAAAAATATCTTCAACTAATTCATGCTATTGAAGGACAGATTGGCGTGTTGGAATATGGCCCTTCATTAGTGCAATTATTTAAAAGTACTTATACCATTGGCAAAACCATTCAACAAGCAACACTAGAATTAGTGAATCAATTATTTGCTGACTATGGTGTTATTGTATTGATACCAGATAGTGCTAAACTAAAGTCAGCCTATCAATCAGTGGTTAAGAAAGAATTGGTAGAAAGATTTTCACATCAATTAGTAACTGAAACGATTAACAAATTAAAAGATAATTATAAGGTTCAAACTGCAGGAAGAGAAATCAATTTATTTTATTTGATTGATCAAAACAGACTAAGAATAGAGTTAGAAAATGATGTCTTTCATGTAAAAGATTTATCGCTATCATTTACTCAAACAGAAGTATTACAGGAATTAGAAGATCATCCCGAAAGATTTAGTGCGAATGTAATTCTAAGAGGAGGTTTTCAAGAAACAGTGCTTCCCAATATTGCATTTATAGGAGGGGGTGGTGAGTTGGCTTATTGGATGGAATTGAAAAATGTATTTGAAGCCGTTAATATTCCTTATCCTGTTTTAGTATTAAGAAATTCGTTTTTGTTGATGAAGCAAAAACAATTTCAGAAAATGGAACAACTCGGTTTTGCTGCTATTGATCTATTTGAAAATGAGTTTGATTTATTAAATCAGTTGGTGAAAAGAGAAAGCAGTTCTAGCTTGGATATTACTGAGGTGATAAATGAAGTTAAAGCATTATATCAAACACTTCAAATAAAGGCTGCTACTGTTGATAAAAGTTTATTAGAACATGTTATCTCATTGGAGATTAGAGCAGGAAAGAAATTAGCGGAGCTTGAAAAGAAAATGCTGCGTGCTGAAAGAAATAAATTTGAAGCTTCCAACAGACAGATCTCAGTAATTAAAAAAGATTTATTCCCTAATAATAGTTTACAAGAAAGATTATACAATTTCTCTGATAGCTATTCTAAAATGGGCAAAGAGTTTTTGCAACTGATATATAATGCATCTCCTGATCTAGCAATGCAATTCACGATAATTGTAATAAAATAAGAAACTTTTATTTATCGAAATTGTTCGGCCAATCTTTTTTTAATAAATCAATTTTTGCCGATACTTCATCATTTAATTGGGCTTTAAAGGCAGAAATTGCAGCAGAAATAGTTTCATCTGAAGTGCCAATAATTTGAACCGCTAAGATTCCAGCATTTTTTGCTGCGTTCAATGCTACTGTAGCCACTGGTACGCCATTAGGCATTTGTAGGATTGATAAAACAGAATCCCATCCGTCGATAGAGTTAGATGATTTAATGGGGACACCAATTACAGGAAGCGTTGTAATAGATGCTATCATGCCCGGTAAATGAGCAGCACCACCGGCACCGGCAATGATTACTTTCAAACCTCTCGTTTTTGCCTTTTGAGCATATTCCACCATTCTAAAAGGTGTTCTATGAGCTGATACAACTGTAAGCTCAAAAGCGATACCGAATTTTTGTAAAATATCAGCAGCATCCTGCATGATTTTCAGGTCGCTATCGCTTCCCATTACAATTCCAATCAAAGGTTTATTTGTATTCATGGCTTTGTATTAGCGATGCAAGATAATTTAAATTCCAGTTTCCATTTCCATCAACTTTTCAAATGCTGTTTCATATTCCTGGTTAAGCGTATTGAATTGTGATTGTATCAACTTATAATCATTTTCCAATTGGATGAATTTGGTTTTGTTGGAATAAATGCTAGGGTCGCCCATGGCAGCTTCAATTCTCGCCTTTTCTGACTTTACTTTATTTAAATTAGATTCAATTTGTTGTAAGCTTTTTTGCTGTTTTTGAATCTCTTTTTGTACGTCTTTATTAACAGGTGTTTTATCAACTTGTTTCGGTTGTTCTTTTTTTGGCTCTACTTTTTGCTCGGATTTTTGATCACCCTTTAATGCTTCCTGCTTTGCCATTCTTTCGTTCCATTCTACCCATTCCTGATAAGATCCTTTGAATTCTTTAATTTGATGATCAACAATCTCCCAGATTTTATTCGCCGTTTTTGAAATAAAATATCGATCGTGACTCACCAGAATAATACTTCCTTCATATTTATTCAAGGCTTCTGCTAATAAATCAACAGAGTGCATATCCAGGTGATTGGTAGGTTCATCCAATATCAAAAAGTTGGCTTTGCTAACAATCGTCTTAGCAAGTGCTACACGTGCTTTTTCTCCACCGCTTAATACCCGAATTTTTTTATCTATATCATCTCCGCCAAATAAAAATGCACCCATTAAACTGCGAAGTTCCACATCACTTTTTTTACTGCCACAACTTTGCATTTCTTCTAAAATGGTATGCGTCATGGTTAATGCTTCCAGCTGATGCTGTGCATAAAAACTTTCTTCAACATTATGTCCCCATGCGCGTTCGCCATCAAAGGTTTCATTCCCCGCAACTATTCTCAATACAGTAGATTTTCCTTTACCGTTGGCTCCGATCAAGGCAATTTTATCGCCTCTGTCAATCTCTGCACTAGTATGATCTACGATATTAATGTTACCAAAACTCTTGCTAACATCTTTTAAGGATACGAGCACTCTTCCTGGAACTTTTTCAAGTTGAAAGTTGATTCTTAAATCGGGGCGCTCTAATTGAACGTCTTCAATTTTATCAATCTTATCCAATCTTTTTTGAACACTCTGAGCCTGAGCAGCTTTACTTGCTTTTGCTTTAAATCGTTCAATAAATCTTTCTTGTTGACGAATGTAATCTTGTTGATTCTCGAATGCTTTTTGTTGCATATCAATTCGAATCATTTTTTCTTGTTCATAAAATTCATAATCGCCAGAATAAATATGAATTTGCTGTTGATACACTTCAACAATCTTATTGACCATTTTATTTAGGAAAAATTTATCGTGGCTAACAATTACCACGCTTCCTTTATAATGCAATAGGTATTTCTCGAGCCACTCAATAGAAGGCAAATCCAAGTGGTTAGTAGGTTCATCCATCAATAATACATCAGGCTGCTGCAAAATCATTTTTGCCAGCAAAACGCGCATCCTCCAACCGCCACTAAATTCTTTATAAGGCCTTATAAGATCTTCATTACTAAATCCTAAGCCATGTAAAACTTCTTCTGCTTTGTGATGAATATTGTAACCATCCAATACGTCCAATTCATGTAAGGCATCGGTATATTTGATCAAAAGATCTTCATTTTCGGTATCCGCTTCCAATTCAAGACCGAGCGTTTCGATTTCTTTTTCAAGCTGACGAACCCTTTCAAAAGCACTTAAGGCAACTTCTGTAATATTCTCATTGGTATCAAAGCTTAAAAGATCTTGGTGTAAATAACCAATTGTGGTGTCTTTGCTTTTTTCAACCGATCCTTTCGAAGGGAGGTATTCGCCCACTAATACCTTTAATAAGGTTGACTTTCCAGTACCGTTATAACCAATTAAACCAACACGGTCGCCTGGTTGAATATGCCAGGTAGCATCTTCCACAATTACACGGGCTCCAAATTCAAACGTAACATTTTGTAATCCTATCAGCATCTCTTAACAAGGTTTTAAGGCGGCAAAGGTAATTGCAAACTGCTGCCAAAGCAATTTGCTTTAGTTTTGTGGGATAAATTTTTTTATGAAAAGCCTAATTGGACTCTTTATCATGCTGGTTTTACTGTCTTGTAATAGTCAAAATGATAAAATTGCACCTGAAACCCGTCCAAAACAACTGGCATTGGCCAAATCAGAAAATTCTCCAGCTTTTAATATTTCTTTCAAAGAGTTGGTAAAAGCCTATTGGGGTTTAAAAGAAGGGTTTACCTCTGAGAAGGACAGCGCAATTGCCCAATCAGCTCGAGCAATGAAACTTGCTGCAGATAGTCTCAAATTGAGCGAGTTAAAGGCAGATAGTAGTCTCATTTTTACTGCAAGTACCTATTCGGAAGGCATTTCATCAGAACTGATTGGCTTATTAGGGGAAAACCAAATGCAGGCTAAAAGAAGATCGTTTCAAATGGTAAGTGATCAATTGTACGACCTAATTAGAACGGTACAATTTGACCAAATCTTATTATTGCATGCTTATTGCCAAAATGCATTTGATGATCAGGGAGCTTATTGGATTTGTGAACCGAATGATTTGAAAAATCCTTATCTGCCAAATACTACTGCAAAATGTTGTGAAATAAAGGATACCATTCAGATTGGGACTAATCACTAAATGATCAATAATAGAACATTGTAAAACATCTTTTGTTAGAAGTATATGCAAATGAAGCTGGTCTATATATTAGTTGTTTTTTATTTTCTTTCCATTACAACATCTGCTCAAGAAAAGTATACACTTAATGGATATATTAAAGATTCACTAACAGGTGAAACTTTAATTGGTGCGAATTTATCTATCCGTTCAGAGGGGAAAGGTGTTATTGCCAATCAATATGGTTTCTATTCCATCACTTTAAAAAAAGGGAATTATAAGGCATTGATTTCTTTTGTGGGTTTTCAGAGTAAGGAATTTGAATTTCAATTAAATAGCAATCTTCAAAATAATATTTTATTAGTAGCAAGTACCAATGCTATAAATAATGTGACCGTAGTATCCCGAAAAAGAGATAATAATGTCAAGACTGCGCAAATGGGAAAAATGGAGTTGAATATTAATACAGCTAAAGCAATTCCTGCATTTATGGGCGAAGTAGATATCATGAAAACACTTCAACTAATGCCAGGAGTTCGAAATGCTGGAGAAGGGAATGCTGGTTTTTATGTACGAGGAGGTGGTGCGGATCAAAATTTAATTCTTTTAGATGACGCAGTAGTATATAATACGGGGCACTTATTTGGGTTCTTTTCAATATTTAATAGTGATGCCATAAAAAATGTAACACTTATTAAAGGTGGCATGCCTGCACAATACGGGGGAAGGTTATCCTCAGTGGTTGATGTAGCTATGAAAGAAGGGAATAGCAATAAAACTCAAGTTGATTTAGGAATTGGTTTGATAGCTTCAAGATTTTCTATACAAGGGCCTTTGAAAAAAAACAAAGCATCTTATATGATCTCAGCAAGAAGAACTTATGCAGATGCTTTAGCAAAACCTTTTATAAAAAAATCAAGTGATTATTATGGGTCGGGTTATTATTTTTATGATTTGAATGCCAAAATGAATTATGAAATTTCCGAAAAAGATCATTTGTATTTGAGTGGATATTTTGGGAGAGATAAATTTAATTTTAATAATCTAAAACGTTCTTTTAAAACCGAAATTCCTTGGGGGAATTCAACAGCAACACTAAGATGGAATCATGTATTCAATAAAAAATTATTTTCAAACACAACACTGGTCTATAATGATTATCAATTTGCATTGAAAGGGCAACAGAATGATTTTAATATCAATTTATCCTCTGGTATTCGGGATCTTAATGGCAAAACTGATTTTGATTATTATGTTTCTCCAGAACACAAAATTAAATTTGGTGTACAATATACCTTCCACACTTTTCTTCCAAATATTTTGAGTGGTAATCAGGATAGTGTGGTGTTTACGCCCCAGAATGCCACAAAAAAATATGCGAATGAATTTGCAGCTTATATTCAGGATGACTGGGAAATTAATTCAAAATTAAAATTGAATATAGGTTTAAGATATAGTAGGTTTCAACAAGTTGGTAGGTATACCAAATATATCAGAGATGCCAATGGCAATAAAATTGATAGCATTGTTTATAGTAAGGGGCAATCTGTACAAGTATATGGTGGTTTTGAACCACGTGCCACATTACGTTATGAATTAAATGAAACGAGTTCTTTTAAAGCAGCAATAACCCATAACCTACAGTATATTCATTTAGTTACTAATGCTGGAACTACCTTGCCTACTGATCTTTGGGTACCTAGCACTTCCATTGTTCAACCACAGGTGAGTTGGCAATATGCTATTGGATATTTCAAGAATTTTAAAGAAGGCATGTTTGAAACATCTGTAGAAGCATACTATAAAACCATGGATCATCAAATTGAATATAGAGAAGGCTATACTCCCTCTTTAAAAGATCCAGAAGAAGAATTTGTTTTTGGCAAGGGCTGGAGTTATGGAACCGAGCTTTTTGTAAATAAAGTAAAAGGACGTTTAACAGGATGGGTTGGTTATACCTTAAGTTGGACTATGCGCAGATTCAAGGATTTAAATAATGGATTGGCTTATCCCAGCAGAAATGACAGAAGGCATGATTTATCTATCGTAGGAAATTATGAACTGAATAAAAAATGGAAACTGGGTACTGTATTTGTTTACGGAACTGGTGCTCCAATATCTGTGCCTGAGCGATTTTATTTTGTAGGAGGTACGCTTACGCAAGAGTTCAGTAGCATTAATTCATACAGGATGGCGGCTTATCACCGTTTGGATTTTGCAGCTACTTATACACCCACTCATAAAGTTAATTCCAAATATTACAGTAATTGGGTATTTAGTATTTATAATTTATATAGTAGATTGAATCCTTATTTTATTTATTATGATCAAACCGGATCTGCAGCAACAGGAGATTTGAAAGTCACTGCAAAACAGGTTTCACTCTTTCCAATTATTCCTTCAGTTACCTGGAATTGTAAGTTCTAATATTACTGTTTGGGTTTGTATTCTATGATCACTTTTGCATTTTTTTCTTCAGTAGAAGTTAAGAAAACTTCATACCTTTTTTTGCCAGCTGTAATTACCATCAATGCGGTATTTGGAGGAATCTCACCCATATTCTCTGCCACCATTATTATTTCATGTCTGGGATCTTCTTTCGACATTTTTATTTTAAGTGTTATAGGGGTATAACTTAACCCTCCATTTTTAACTACCTGTATATTATTGTCGAACACAGAAATGGAATCATGATCTATTGTGCCATTATCGTATAAATCGAGTTGTATAAAAGCTTCATCTGTTTGAATGGTTCTTACTAAACTATTCTCTCTTTCTATTAAAACCTTCGGAATGATAGTTGTTTTTTTGACCCCTAATTCTTTTGGTTTATTTATAATGGTATCAGCCTTCTTAGGCTCGACAATTACAGGACTTTTATTTGTTGGAATAGAAGCTATGGAGTTAGGAGGTGTTATTAAGTTGTTTTCTGCCCCAGGTTTTATTTTTAATTTGATTGATGGCTTAATTGGGGAAGGTATTGTTGGGATCTTTAATTTTAAAGTATGGCTACTATCTAAAGTTTTCTTTTTCAATAAAAACTCTTCTGGCTGAAAATCAGATTTGGCAACCCTTTCCAGATAAACTTTCCCGGAACCACAATCGCCCTTATCCTTTAAATTGATAGAAATAAAACTTCCTTGAAGGACTTCTGTCTTACCTATTTTAGAATAATCGAGATAGCTTGTCATTAAACAAGGCTGACTTTTATCTCCAATTTCCAATTCAATTAATCCGGTTTCTTTAATAATTAATGTTTTTGAAACGGGTGTATAAATACCTTGGATGCTGGCCTTACCATAAAAAACTGTACTCTTATAGGAATAGGTAACGCCTTTTACTGATTTATCTTTCTTTTCATCAATCTGTACTTCATATTTGTACATTTCCTCACGAACACCATCCCGATATAGTCCATTGGCTGAACTGAAATACCCTCTCCAAATTCCAGTAATATCCTGTGACTTGGCTGTAAATGCAAACAATAAAAGAGTGAAGAGGGTAAAAATCAATCTCATAATACAAATCTACAATGTCAACTTACTAAAGAAGCGTTAAAGCTTTTGATTTTATAAATTGGAGGATGGGCGCAAGTCTGAATGCAATTTTGTACTTTTGCATCTCGAATTAAATAAAGATTTGATTTAAAGTATATGATACAGATTCGTTTTCCGGATGGCGCAGTGAGAGAATACCAAGATGGAAGTTCTTCGATGGATATTGCCCAATCAATTAGTGAAGGTCTTGCTAGAAAAGTTTTGGTCGCTAAAGTAAATGGTCAGGTTTGGGATGCAGCACGTGCTATCACCGATGATGCCACATTACAATTAATCACTTGGGATGATGCAGAAGGGAAGAATACGTTCTGGCATTCTTCAGCGCACTTGATGGCAGAAGCCGTTGAAGCGCTTTATCCAGGAGTGAAATTTTGGGTAGGACCGGCATTGGATCGTGGATTCTATTATGATATGGATTTAGGCGGACGTCAGATGACGGATGAAGACCTTGTTCAAATCGAAAAGAAAATGAACGAGTTAGCTAAACAGAATAATCCATATATCCGAAAAGGCATTTCTAAAGATGAGGCGATAAAATATTTCGAAGAGAAAGGGGATGAATATAAGCTGGATTTATTGCAGGGGTTAAATGATGGAGACATCAGCTTTTATACTCAGGGCGCTTTTACAGATCTTTGTCGCGGACCTCATATTCCTGCAACAGGTGCAATTAAAGCGATTAAACTAACTAGCATTTCTGGTGCTTATTGGAAGGGTGATGAGAAGAACAAAATGTTGACTCGTGTTTATGGCGTAACCTTTCCTAATAAGCAAGAATTAGATGCTTATTTATTGATGTTGGAAGAAGCCAAGAAAAGAGACCATCGCAAATTGGGTAAAGAGCTTAGTATTTATACAATGGATGATGATATTGGTCAGGGCCTCGTTTTATGGATGCCCAATGGTACCATCATTATTGAAGAATTAGAAAAGCTTGCCAAGGAAACCGAAGAAGCTGCAGATTATAAGCGTGTTGTAACCCCACATATTGCTAAAGAGAGTTTGTATATCACCAGTGGACACCTGCCTTATTATCAAGATAGTATGTATCCACCGATGGAATTGGATGGGACTAAGTATTACTTAAAAGCAATGAATTGTCCGCATCACCATAAAATCTTTTCAGCTGAATTGCGCAGCTACAAAGATTTACCATTACGTTTAGCAGAATATGGTACTTGTTACAGATATGAGCAAAGCGGTGAGTTATTTGGATTAATGCGTGTGCGTTGTTTGCACATGAATGATGCCCATATCTATTGTTCAAAAGAAGATTTTGCACAAGAGTTTCGAGCTGTTAATGATATGTATTTAAAATATTTCAAAATTTTTGGAATTGATAAATACGTGATGCGCTTGAGTTTACACGATCCGGCGAAATTGGGTAAGAAATATATTGATGAACCTGAATTATGGCTTGAAACGGAAGAAATGGTACGTAAAGTGTTAATTGAATCAGGCACCCCATTTGTGGAAGTTCAAGATGAAGGTGCATTTTACGGACCCAAAATTGATGTACAGATTTGGAGCACAATTGGTCGTGAATTTACTTTGGCAACTAATCAGGTTGACTTTGCACAGGGTCGCCGCTTTAAATTAGAATTTACTAATAAAGACAATTCACCTGAAACTCCATTGATTATTCATAGAGCACCACTAGGAACTCATGAACGTTTTATTGGGTTCTTATTAGAGCATTACGCAGGAAAATTCCCGGTTTGGTTGGCTCCATTACAAGTGAAAATTTTGCCAATTAGTGATAAATTTATAGATTACGCATTAACAGTGAAAGCTAAGCTACGTAAGGCTGGGGTTAGAGTGGAGATAGATGACAGGAGTGAAAAGATCGGTAAGAAAATTAGAGATACTGAATTGATGCGTGTACCTTATATGCTTGTAATTGGAGAAAAAGAAGTAGCTGAAAATATATTATCTGTTCGTAGGCAGGGTAAAGGTGATACGGGTAGTCAAACAGTTGATGCATTTATTGATTTAGTGGTTGATGAAATAGAAAATCGTAAATCAGTTGAATAGTCATCTTTATTGCTATCTTTACCATGAAATAAATTATTAAATAAACAAGTTTTAATGGCATTACCAC
>Ga0208106_1000103_pt1 | contig 33372 bp, 24 predicted proteins | sample CryBogCBE25Jul08_FD_184577 | JGI IMG/M metagenome (GOLD analysis project Ga0208106, IMG submission 184577) | Freshwater microbial communities from Crystal Bog, Wisconsin, USA - CBE25Jul08 (SPAdes) | ecosystem: Environmental > Aquatic > Freshwater > Lake | place: Crystal Bog, Wisconsin, USA...
AAACCAGGCGTGGCTTATAAAGACCCGATCGTGGAAGGTGCACCGGGACATGGAGAAGGACATAACTCTGGTCAGGCAGTCATCATCTTTGCAGCAATCGCAGCAAAAGAAGCGATGATCAAAAATAAAATTTCTGGCACACTTGTAATTTGGCCTGGCGTGGCAGAAGAATTATTAGCGAGTAAAGCTTGGTATGTAAGAGATGGTTATTTTAAAAATGTAGATGCATGCATCTTCACACATGTGGGTGGAAATTTTGGTGCTAATTATGGCGATAACGGTGGTGATGGAATGGTATCTGTAAAATTTTCTTTTGACGGTGATGCGGCACATGCTGCAGGTGCCCCCTGGAGAGGGAAAAGCGCACTCGACGCTGTTGAACTAATGGATGTGGGTTGGAATTTTAAAAGAGAACATTTAAAACCTACGCAACGATCTCATTATGTTATTGTAGATGGAGGCGACCAACCCAATGTGGTTCCTTCTAAAGCAAGTGTATGGTACTATTTCAGAGAAAGAGAATACAAGGATATCAAAAGCATGTATGAATCCGCCATCAATATCGCAAAAGGTGCAGCCATGATGACTGATACTAAAATGAAATATCAAATACTAGGAACCGCATGGCCAGGGCATTTCAATAAACCATTAGCGATTGCCATGCATGCTAATATTGAAAAAGTGGGTTTACCTAAATGGTCCGAAGCTGATAAACAATTGGCTGCTGCAGTTCAAAAATTGGTAGATGCTCCAAAAATTGATGAAGAAGGAAATCCTGTTGATGGGTTAGCATCTAAGATCGATACGTTGAAGGGTTCTGTTCCTTTCTCTTGGGGAGGCGGTTCAGATGATATTGCAGATATTTCTTGGAATGTGCCCACAATTGTGTTATCCTATCCTGCCAATATACTTGGTACAAAGGGACATCATTGGGGTGATGCTATAGCAATGGCAACGCCTATTGCCCACAAAGGAACTTTAGCAGGAGCAAAAGCAACAGCACTTACTTTGATTGATCTGTTCACCAATCCTAAAATTTTGACAGATGCAAAAGATTACTTTACAAACGTTCAAACAAAAGACACAAAATATATTCCATTCATCAGTGAATCAGATCCTCCTGCTATTTATTTGAATAAAGAAATCATGAATCAGTTTAGAGAAAAGATGAAGCCATTTTATTACGACCCTACTAAATACAATACCTATTTAGAGCAATTAGGTATTACTTATCCTACTCTTGAAAAGAAATAAAAAATATTAAAATGATCAGATTAAAAATTAAAATTATTTGCGCCTTTTTATTCGGAAGCTTCCTTACTTCGAATGATATGTTGCTTGCACAAACATCCAAATCACTTAATATAAAACAAGTTGATGCGATAAAGACAGATGTATTACAATCTGTAAATGGAAAAGGAAAAGCAGTACAAGAAATGGTGGATATGGTTTTTAGTTTTGGAGAACTGGGGTTTCAGGAAATTGAAACCTCAAAATATCTAACCAGTATTCTTGAACAAAATGGCTTTACCATTGAACGCGGCATTTCTGGTATTCCTACTGCATGGATGGCAAAATGGGGAAATGGAAGCCCGGTGATTGCACTTGGTAGTGATATTGACTGCATCCCGAAAGCATCACAAAAACCAGGCGTGGCTTATAAAGACCCAATCGTAGAAGGTGCTCCGGGACATGGAGAAGGACATAACTCTGGTCAGGCAGTGATCATCTTTGCAGCAATCGCAGCAAAAGAAGCCATGATTAAAAATAAAATTTCTGGCACTTTGGTGATTTGGCCGGGTGTGGCTGAAGAATTAGTTGGAAGTAAGGCTTGGTATATCCGTGATGGATATTTTAAAAATGTAGATGCTTGTATTTTTACTCATGTAAGTGGCGACTTTGGATGTGATTATGGCGACAATGGCGGAAATGGTTTAGTGTCTGTGAAATTTTCATTTGATGGAGATGCGGCACATGCGGCAGGTGCGCCATGGAGAGGAAAGAGCGCCTTGGATGCAGTTGAGTTAATGGATATTGGCTGGAATTTTAAAAGAGAACATTTGAAGCCTACTCAACGTTCACACTATGTAATTACCGATGGAGGAGATCAGCCTAATGTGGTTCCTTCGAAAGCTAGTGTGTGGTATTATTTTAGAGAAAGAACTTATACAGATATTCAAAGTATGTATGATGCAGGAATAAAAATTGCAAATGGGGCTGCAATGATGACGGATACAAAAATGAAATATCAGATTTTAGGAACAGCATGGCCAGGGCATTTTAATAAACCGTTAGCAGAAGCTTTGCATGCAAATATTGAAAAAGTAGGATTTCCTGAGTGGTCCGAAGCTGATCAGCAAATGGCTTTAGCTGTTCAAAAGCTAGTGGAAGCTCCAAAGAAAGATAATAATGGTAAAGAAATTAATGGTTTAAGAAAAACGCTTGATACGCTAAAGGGTTCTGTACCTTTTTCTTGGGGCGGTGGTTCAGATGATATCGCAGATATATCATGGAACCTTCCTACTATAGTATTAAGATATCCTGCCAATATTCCTGGAACTAAAGGACATCATTGGGCAGATGCTATAGCGATGGCAACTCCTATCGCTCACAAAGGTTCTTTAGCCGGCGCAAAAGCAACTGCACTCACATTAATAGATCTTTTCACAAACCCCAAAATTTTGGCCGACGCTAAAGACTATTACAAAAATGTTCAAACAAAAGACGTTCAATACAAACCATTCATAAGTGCTACAGACCCACCTGCCATTTATTTAAATCAGGAAACGATGAGTCAGTATCGCGAGAAAATGAAACCATTTTATTACGATCCAAGCAAATACGCTACTTATCTGGAACAACTTGGAATAAAATATCCTACAGTAGAAAAGAAGTAATTAATTTAGAGGCCGGTTAATTGAGTAAGTATGTTGCTCAATTAACCGGCATTTATTTTAATAAATAATATTGATGAAATCTATAATAGTTTATTTAAGCCTAATTCTATTGGTCGCCTGCATCAAATCAACCGTTCCCGATACTACCCCATCTTGCATCAAACAGGCTATAAAAGATGGACAACTAAACGGCTTTGCAATTGGTAAAATATTGTCCTACACTTTTCAAAATGATACTGTTTATCTTTTGGAGCCAGCTACTCCTTTGCCTTCTGCCACTACGCCGGTTTATGACAAAAAATGTAATTTAATTTGTTCAGTAGGTGGACTGATTAGCCCGAATTTAATACTTTGTAATGGAGATATTTTTAGTGCTAAAGCGGTATTTATAAAAACAGTTTGGACAAAATAATATTATTCAATTCCAGGCTGCTTTAGAACCCAGCCTGTTTTCTTTTTCTCTGCATCAACTATCGCCTTTACATCTGCTAATAATTTTTTGGCATCGTACACGATACCGTCTTTTATAGTATACTGCACTCCTCCTATTCTTACAACTTTATTATCTGCATTTAATTCAATGGCTCCTGTACCATATAACACCTGCAAATTCTTTAAAGGGTTTGCATTAACAATGGCTATATCTGCAAGTTTGCCAACTTCCACAGAACCAATTTCTTTGTCAGCACCTAATGCTTGAGCTGCATATAAGGTTGCAGAGCGAATCACTTCTAATGGATGAAAGCCAGCTTCACGCAATAATTCTAATTCTCTGATATATCCAAAACCATACAACTGATAAATGAATCCATTATCAGAACCTGCCGTAACCCTTCCTCCACGATTTTTATATTCATTGATGAATGTCATCCATAAACGATAATTATTTTTCCATTCTACTTCCTGTTCGGTTCCCCAGTTTTGCCAATAGGATCCATGCGATTGTCTACTTGGTTCATAAAATTTCCAAAGCGAAGGCAATGTATAAGACTCATGCCATTCGGCTCTTCTAGTTCTTTGCAAATCTCGATTGGCATCATAAATATTAAATGTAGGATCGATGGTAAAATCAAGAGCCAGTAGTTCATTCATTACTTTATTCCAGTGTTCGCTATATGGAGCTGCTGCTTGTTTCCATAATTTACCAGCTTCTTCAAATCGATTTTGTTCATTATTATAATTATAATCTAAAGGAAATTGTTGCACCGTTTTATCTGCAAACAAAGCCTCTGGCAATCCATACCAATGTTCCATGCTTGTCATACCAGCTCTTGCAGAATTTAGCACATTCCATCTTGCCACATCGATCTGTGCATGATGACAACAAGATCTTAATCCCAATCTTTTATTCTCTCTAATAGCTGCATCCATCACTTCTGGTGATGCACCAAAAAATTTAATTCCGTCAGCCCCGTTTTTTGCATTTTGTTGCACCCAAGTTCGCGCTTGATCTGCTGTAACAATTGGAGTATTACTTCCCATTCCAAATGCGGTATAGGCAAAGATTCGAGGTGCTGTAATTAAATTAGCTGCACTTTTTTTCTTCTCATCTAATACCCAATCCAATCCATTACCAGCAGATGGATCACGTATTGTAGTAATACCATGTGCCATCCATAATTTAAAAACATATTCTGCAGGTGTACCTTGTTCTACACCACCAATATGTCCGTGCATATCAATTAAACCAGGCATTGCATACATCCCTTCACAATTCAACTCTTTACCACCAGCTTTCAAAACTGGTCTACGACCTTCCTCGATTTTTATTCCTGGGCTTCCTAATGAAGTGATTTGTACGATTTTATTTTTTTCAATCACAATATCAACAGGACCAAACGCAGGTGCACCAGTGCCATTGATTAAAGTAACGCCTCGAATAATTAATTGCGAATATTGTCCTTCGCCTTCATTTCTTTCTGGGGCTTTCGCTATTTGGGCATAATTAGATACAACTATAATCATGGCAATAGAAAACACGATTACCCATTTACTATTAATCTGCATAGCTATTGTTTGAAATGAAAAATACTATTTTTTAATTTATATTTTGCGCATTACGAGCAGTAACTTTTTTCTGTGTCTCGAGAAACTTATTTCTTATCACAGTTTGAACTGGAATTGCAGAGATTTTGCTTTCTAACCAAGAAATAATATCTAGATACATAAATGCTCGAGTTTCAAATCTATCGTGCTCGAGTTTCTTTAATTGCAATAGTAATTTTTCAAACTCCGGCTTTAATTCTTTTGAAGAAAGTCTAAAGCTATATCTGATAAAAGCAAATACTTCCACTTCAACTGTACTTAAGTTTTCCATTTTCGACATAAACCGATATACAGATTTTAGTAAGTATTCAAGTATATCATAATTTCCCAATTCATAATGCGCAATCAAATGTAATAGCCTTGCATAACATTGCAGATCAGTTCTTAAATCAACTTTCCAATTAATAATCTTATTGAGAAAATCTATACTTTTATCAAAATCACCGCTGCCAAAATACAAGGATGCAATTTTATAATAGAACACCAAAATGCGATGCCTATCAAGGTACAATTCATATTCTTTGAGTTTCTCCTCGATTAAAGGAACAATTACTAATCCTTCAGTAAAACTTCCCTCCATAAAATGTTGGTTCAGTTTTGCGATCTGGATATATACAAAAACCTGTATCAGGTTATTATGATTCTGTTGAACGATAGGGGTCTGAGAAAAATTTTCAAAACAATGTATGGTTTCCCTAAATTTTTGGTAATTGCCTAAATCGAAATGCGCACTCATCAAATTGTGTAATCCTTTAATATAATGTGCCGTTTCTACATCAATCATCTTTGGCTCATGATGAAATAAGTCTACCCATTTCTGGCAATATCTGTAATACATGATCAAATCCTGACTAATAAAAGCGTACCAACTTTTACACTGATAACGATATAATCTTTCATAAAAACCTTTACAATCTTTTGAAGCTTCTAATAGTCCAGTATTGTACAAAAGGTTGAGCGATTCAGCATCTTTACTATTTCGGGCCAGTCCATTTTTGATATACCAACTATATAATTGAAGCGACAAATTAGATAAAGCACCAATCATGGTAAGTCTTTGATTGGTTTCTTCCACTTCAGCGGCCAGTCGTTCTGCTCTATCTTGCATACTTCGTGTAATATGCAGGCCTTCAATATTTTTCTCCAGAAACAAGGCTTGAAGGAGGTAGGTTACCTGATTATTGGCTTTTGATAATTCTTTGATCTTTTCTAAAATCTTCAGACTCTGGTGATAGAGCCCTTTATTATAAAGTATGCGGGCAAAGTCGAGCTGCTCATGAATCTGTATGTCGATATTATTTTCTTGCTTCAATAGCCTCACACTATTGAGTATTTCACGGTACAAATGAGCTTTTAAGTTGGATAATTGCTGTTTTTGGAGAGATGGATTTCTTTTGAATAAAGCCTCTTCATCGTACATCTCCATTTTGTCCAAAGCATCGAACAACTGAATAATCTTTAGGTCGCTCGAAGCGGAATTACGTTTCACAAATAGCTTAAAATTTCGCTTTTCTGATCTTTCTAGCGACTGAATCAACAAAAATAAAGCATCAGTAGAACGGTTAGGCATCGTAATTTTTTTAGGCCAAAATTCAATAACAGTAAGGCTTTCATCAAATATATGACAATTTGAGGACTGTAAAAACCTCTCTATTTTGATCAAAATAAGCCATTGTTTGCATATATATTCGAATATGGCAGGTTGGGTTTTTTGTTATAAAGAGAACTCAATAATAAATTGAACCGCCTGTTTTCTAGTATATAATGGTTAAAAAGGCAATACATGAGTGAAAAGGTTTATATATTTGATACCACTTTGCGCGATGGGGAGCAAGTACCTGGTTGTAAGCTAAATGCTTCTGAAAAACTAGAACTAGCCCTCAAACTCGAGGCATTAGGTGTTGATATCATTGAAGCTGGATTTCCTGTTTCTAGTCCGGGAGATTTTGATTCGGTATCACAAATTGCCAAAGCAATCAAAAATGCCACTGTTTGCGGATTAAGTCGTGCCGTACAAAAAGATATCGAGGTAGCTGGAGCAGCATTGAAATTTGCAAAACGTTCCCGTATACATACTGGTATTGGAACATCTGATTTTCATATCAAGAGTAAATTCAATTCAAATAGAGAAGATATTTTACAAAGGGCCATTCAATGTGTGAAATGGGCCAGAAATTTTACTGATGATGTAGAGTTCTATGCAGAAGATGCAGGTAGAACTGAAAATGAATATTTAGCCCGAGTTGTCGAAGCCGTTATTAAAGCTGGTGCAACCGTTGTAAATATTCCAGATACCACTGGCTATTGTTTGCCAAACCAATACGGTGAGAAAATTGCTTACTTGATCAACAATGTTCCTAATGTTGACAAGGCAATTCTTTCTTGCCATTGCCACAACGATTTGGGGTTAGCTACTGCTAACTCCATTGCTGGCATTATTAATGGCGCAAGACAAATAGAATGTACCATTAATGGATTAGGCGAGCGTGCTGGAAATACTGCGTTGGAAGAAGTAGCCATGATTATTCAATCGCATAAAGACCTTGGTTTTTATACAAATATTGATAGCAAACAATTGAATCCTTTGAGCCGTGAGGTTTCAGATATCATGCGTATGCCTGTTCAACCGAATAAAGCAATAGTAGGCGCAAATGCGTTTTCGCATTCATCAGGTATTCATCAAGATGGATTTTTGAAAGATGCTCAAACCTATGAGATCATAAATCCCGAAGTAGTTGGTGCTGGGGAAAGTAAAATTGTGTTAACAGCAAGAAGCGGTAGAAGTGCACTTGCGCATCGTTTCCAAAAAATTGGTTATCAATTTAATCGAAATGATATAGACTTTTTGTATGAAAAGTTCTTACAAGTTGCCGATCGCAAAAAGGAAGTAGTTGAAAGCGATTTGCATACGCTAGCAAAGGCTTATAGCCCTGAGCTAGCCACTAATTAGGGTTTTCTCATAAGTATAGTTTTAGTTTTTCCCGTGGCGCTTCTGCGCCACGCTTTTTAAGTCGATTCAATCTTAAATATTTCAATAATTAATATTTGGGATTTTATTTAATAGAAGAGTTCTTTGTTTATTTCGGATGACAGTACTAAATTCGCATTTATAAAACCCATGTTTAAAAGCAAATTAAATAATGTCATTACCATTTACACAGTCATTACGATTGTGGTGGTCATTATTATTCCTGCTTTGAACGGAGGTTGTGCATTTTAATAGTTATTTCTATAATAAATATAAAAGCCCCGCCCCGAGTTCTCGGAGCGGGGCTTCGTTTTACTTAGATCCGAAACATTTAAAGAACAAATAAGATTATGGCAAATTATTACAACGAAAACACGATAATTTATCTCGATGGTAAATTTGTGAAAGCAGCTGAGTCTAAAATTGATTTATATAGTCAATCTCTACATTATGGATTCGCTGTATTTGAAGGCATTCGCTCATACAGAACTACGAATGGCAGCACCCAGATTTTCAAAGCCAAAGAACATTACGATCGCTTAAAGCATTCTGCTGATTCATTAAGACTTCCTTATCAATATAATTCAGAAGAGCTAATTGAAGCTACTTACGAAGTTTTAAAACAAAATAATTTACAGAACGCTTATATCCGTCCATTGGTTTACGGACCATCAAACATGTCGTTCAATCTCAATACCGAATCCCATCTTACTATTCAAGCATGGGAAATGGGTGCGTTCTTAGGAGACAAGTTATTACGAATTGGAACTTCCACTTTTCAACGTCCTAATCCCAAGGGATTTAAAATTACCGCCAAAGCAGCTGGCCATTATGTGAATAGCATTTTAGCCAGTTACGAAGCAAAAGACCTGGGATATGATGAAGCTTTGCTTACTGATATGAATGGGTTTGTAGCTGAGGGTCCTGGCGCAAATATGTTTTACGAAAAAAACGGAAAACTTTTTACACCATCCCTTGGCAATATTTTACCAGGCATTACTCGTGCAACTGTTTTAGAAATATGTAAAGAATTAGGTATTTCAGTAGAAGAAAAATTCTTTACTAAAGAAGAATTATATGGCTCTGACGCCGCATTTTTCTGTGGTACTGCTGCAGAAGTAATTGGATGGGAAAGCCTTGATGGTATTGCATTTAATAAAGATTGGAACGATACAATGGGTAAAAAAGTACAAGATGCTTATAAGGCAATAATTGTTGCTAATAAATAATTTGAACATTAAGATTTGGAAATCAGTATATCATGGAATTAAATAAGTACAGCAAAACGATAACACTTGATGCAACACAACCTGCAGCTCAAGCCATGTTCTATGGAATTGGTTTAACAGACGAAGATTTGCAAAAAGCACAAGTGGGTATAGTGAGCATGGGTTATGATGGAAACACTTGTAATATGCACTTAAATGAGTTAGCTCAAAAAGTTAAAAAAGGTGTTTGGGAAAATAACTTAGTCGGCCTCATCTTCAACACTATTGGTGTGAGTGATGGAATGAGTAATGGTACTGACGGTATGCGTTATTCTTTAGTGAGCAGAGATGTCATTGCAGACTCTATTGAAGCAGTTTGCGGTGCACAATATTATGATGGATTGATCGCCATTCCTGGTTGTGATAAAAATATGCCTGGTTCATTAATTGCAATGGGTCGTTTAAATCGCCCAGCTATTATGGTGTACGGTGGAACCATCGCACCAGGTCATTATAAAGGTCAAGACTTAAATATTGTTTCTGCATTTGAAGCATTGGGTCAAAAGATCGCAGGTAATTTGAGTGAGGCAGATTTTAAAGGTATTGTACAACATGCTTGTCCTGGCGCTGGTGCCTGTGGTGGCATGTACACTGCAAATACAATGGCAGCTGCCATTGAAGCTTTAGGTATGAGCCTTCCTTTCTCTTCTTCTAACCCAGCTTTAAGTGTAGAAAAACAAAAAGAATGTGAAGACGCAGGAGCTGCAATTAAGTTGTTATTGGAAAAAGATATCAAACCAAAAGATATCATGACCCGTAAAGCATTTGAAAATGCCATTACGGTAATCATGATATTGGGTGGATCAACCAATGCAGTTTTACACATGATTGCCATGGCAAAAAGTGTAGAAGTTAGTATCACACAAGATGATTTTCAAACTATCAGCGATCAAACTCCTGTGCTTGCTGATTTCAAACCAAGTGGAAAATATTTGATGCAAGATCTTCACCAATATGGTGGCGTTCCATCAGTGATGAAATATTTATTAAAAAAAGGGTTCTTGCACGGCGACTGCTTAACTGTTACTGGAAAAACTCTTGCAGAAAATTTAGAAAATGTGCCTGATTTGGATTTTGATCAGCAGAAAATTATATTCCCCCTGGAGTCTCCTCTAAAAGCTACTGGTCATCTTCAAATCCTTTACGGCAATCTTGCTGAAAAAGGCTCTGTAGCAAAGATCAGTGGTAAAGAGGGTGAAAAATTTGTGGGACCAGCACGCGTTTTTGATGGTGAGCAAGAACTCATCAAAGGCATTAACTCCGGAAAAATTAAACATGGGGATGTGGTGGTGATTAAACACGTTGGACCAAAAGGTGCACCAGGTATGCCTGAAATGTTGAAGCCTACTTCCGCTATTATTGGTGCTGGCTTAGGTAAGTCAGTTGCATTAATTACAGACGGTAGATTCAGTGGTGGCACTCACGGTTTTGTTGTTGGCCATATAACACCTGAAGCTTTTGTGGGTGGATTAATTGGGTTAGTAGAGGATGATGATGTAATTGAATTAGATGCAGTAAATAATACGATCCATCTTCGAGTCAGCGATGAAATAATCGCTCAACGTAGAGCTAATTGGAAACAACCTGCTTTAAAGGCAACCAAAGGTTTGTTATTTAAATATGCGCAATGTGTAAAAGACGCTTCAGAAGGTTGTGTAACCGACGAGGCTTAAAATAATTAAGTTCAACATTTAATTGATAATGATGGAAACTTTAGTAGCAAAAAAAGAAACAGTTGAAAAACAAACGCAAACTATCAATGGCTCTCAAGCTGTACTAGAAGCATTTGTTGCAGAAGGGGTAGATACCATTTTTGGATATCCAGGTGGCGCAATTATGCCAATTTATGATGCATTGTATGATTATCACGACAAACTAAAACATATTCTTGTTCGTCATGAACAGGGCGGTATTCACGCAGGGCAGGGTTATGCCCGCGCATCAGGAAGAGTAGGTGTTGTATTTGGTACCAGTGGTCCGGGTGCTACTAATTTAGTAACCGGTTTAGCAGATGCAATGATTGATAGCACACCGTTAGTTTGTATTACCGGTCAAGTATTCGCACACTTATTAGGAACCGATGCATTTCAAGAAATTGATGTAATCAATATCACTACGCCAGTTACCAAATGGAACTATCAAGTAACTGATGCTACAGAAATTCCGGCGGTACTAGCAAAGGCATTTTATATCGCAAGAACTGGTCGCCCAGGCCCTGTTTTAATTGATATTACTAAGAATGCTCAATTACAACAATTCGAATACGAAGGTTATACTCCTTGTACTCATATCAGATCTTATCGTCCGAAACCAATAGTTCGAAAAGAATTTGTGGCAGAAGCAGCTGAACTGATTAATAAAGCTGAAAAACCATTTGTGATATTTGGACAAGGTGTGATTTTAGGCAAAGCTGAAAAAGAATTCAAAGCTTTCATTGAGAAAGCTGGTATTCCAGCTGCATGGACTGTCATGGGTTTGAGCGCTTTGGAAACTGATCATCCTTTAAATGTAGGTATGTTGGGTATGCATGGTAACTATGGACCCAATGTACTAACCAACGATTGTGATGTGTTGATTGCCATTGGTATGCGATTCGATGATCGTGTTACTGGTCGATTAGACAAATATGCAAAACAAGCCAAAGTAATTCATTTAGATATTGATCCTTCTGAGATTGATAAGAATGTGAAAACAACAGTGGGTGTTTGGGGTGATTGTAAAGAAACCCTCCCATTGTTAACCAAATTAGTAGAAGCTAAGCAACATTCAGCTTGGGTTCAGAGGTTTCACGATCATATGGCTGAAGAAGTGAAAGAAGTAATACATGCTGAGTTGAATCCTAGTGGAGAAATTTTAACCATGGGAGAGGTAATTCGTAATTTGAATGAATTAACAGAAGGCAATGCCATCATTGTAACCGATGTTGGCCAACACCAAATGGTTGCTTGTAGGTATGCAAAATTTAATAAAACGAAAAGTAATATTACTTCAGGTGGGTTAGGTACGATGGGCTTTGGTTTACCTGCAGCTATCGGTGCAAAATTTGGTGCACCTGATCGTGAAGTAATTACCATTATCGGTGATGGAGGTTTCCAAATGACCTTACAAGAATTAGGAACGATTATGCAAAATGAAATAGATGTAAAAATTCTTATTTTAAATAACCAATTCCTGGGGATGGTTCGTCAGTGGCAGCAATTGTTTATGGATAAACGTTATTCATTTGTAGATATCGCCAGCCCTGATTATGTAACCCTCGCAAAAGCTTATAGAATTGAAGGACAAAGCGTAAGTAAGAGAGAAGATCTTCATAACGCTTTATCAACCATGTTGCGTCACAAAGGATCTTATTTACTAGAAGTAATGGTGGGTAAAGAAAACAATGTGTTCCCAATGGTACCTCAAGGATGTAGCGTAAGCGAAATCAGATTAAAGTAAGCATAACCTTTCATTAAAAATTCCCTTATGGGTCGGCTATGAATAAACAAGAATTTACCATCACTGTATACACCGAAAATCATATAGGTTTATTGGTTCGTATAGCTACTATGTTTTCTCGTAGAAAAATAAATATCGAAAGTTTAAATACCTCACCTTCTGAAGAAGAAGGCATTCATCGATTTACTATTGTAATTAATGAATTTGAAGAAGTAGTTAGAAAACTGGCTCGACAAATTGAAAAACAAGTAGAAGTTTTAAAAGCATATTACAATACCAACGACGAAATAGTTTGGCAGGAATTAGCATTGTATAAAGTATCTACTGATGAAATTGCGGAAAAGGTACAAGTAGAAAGATTACTTCGTGAACACGGTGCAAGAGCAGTAGTAATTCGCAAAGACTATACCGTTTTTGAAACCAGTGGACATAGAGAAGAAACAGATAAACTGGTAGCTGTTTTGGCTCCTTATGGATTAATTGAATTTGTAAGAAGTGCTAGAGTTGCGATTATCAAAGCATCTCATGGCTTTCATGAAAAATTAAGAGAATTCGAAGAAGCCACGCCAGGTGAAGAACAAGTAGAAAATGAATTTCTTAATAAGCAAGATAGCGTATTTACAATGTAATAATGGGAAAGAGTATCACAATCAGTCGCCTTACAAGACGCAATTTTATAGAATTAATTGATTCATTGTCTATCGAACAATTGAATGAAATTCCAGTAGGACTTAATAATAATATTGCTTGGAATTTTGGACATATTATAGTAACGCAACAAATTCTTTGCTATCTATTAGCTGGATTGACTCCTAAAATGGATCAAGCTCTAGTTGCTAAATACAGGAAAGGTGCGAGACCAGATGAATTGATAGATTTAAATGAAATCAACATTTTGAAATCATTAGCTTATTCATTACTTGATGAATTAGAAAATGATATTAAAACAGATATTTTTAGTAACTATAAACCCTACACCACTTCTTATGGTTTTGAATTGACCAGCATAGCAGATGCAGTAGATTTTTATTCAATACATGAATCTATGCATTATGGTGTTGCTCTAACCATTAAAAAATTAATCAAACAATCTTAAAAAATAAAATTTATCAACAAAACCAAAGTCTGTAAGATTTTGGAAAACAAAACAAAACAAATGGGCAATTATTTTAACACACTATCATTAAGAGAAAAGCTGAATCAATTAGGCGTATGTGAATTCATGGATAAAAGTGAATTTGCAGATGGCGTAAACAAATTGAAAGGTAAGAAAATAGTGATCGTTGGTTGTGGCGCACAAGGTTTGAATCAAGGTTTAAACTTACGCGACTCTGGCTTAGATGTATCATATACTTTACGTAAAGAAGCTATAGAAGCAAAACGTCAATCATGGATATCTGCTACTGAGAATAATTTTACAGTAGGTACTTACGAAGAATTAATTCCTTCGGCCGATTTAGTAATTAATCTAACACCAGATAAACAACATACTTCTGTTATCAATGCCATTATGCCATTGATGAAACATGGTGCTACGCTTTCGTATTCGCATGGTTTTAATATCGTGGAGGAAGGAATGCAAATTCGTAAAGATATCACTGTGATCATGGTGGCTCCTAAATGCCCTGGTTCTGAAGTACGTGCTGAATATCAACGTGGATTTGGAGTGCCTACTTTAATTGCTGTTCACCCAGAGAATGATCCTGAAGAAAAAGGTTGGGAATACGCGAAAGCATATTGCGCTGGTACTGGTGGACACAGAGCGGGTGTTTTACAATCCTCTTTTGTGGCTGAAGTAAAATCTGATTTAATGGGAGAGCAAACTATCCTTTGTGGTTTGTTGCAAACAGGATCAATTCTATGTTTCGATAAAATGATAGAAAAAGGAATTGATAAAGGTTATGCTTCAAAATTAATCCAATATGGTTGGGAAGTAGTTACCGAAGCTTTAAAGCAGGGTGGTATTACTGCCATGATGGATCGCTTATCTAATCCTGCAAAGATCAAAGCCTATGAGCTTTCTGAAGAATTGAAAGACATCATGCGTAGCTTGTTCCAAAAACACCAGGACGATATCATGAGCGGCGAATTTTCTAAGACCATGATGGAAGATTGGGCTAATAATGATAAAAATTTACTGACATGGAGAGCGGCAACAGGTGAAACTGCTTTTGAAAAAACGCCTGCCGGCGATGTGAAAATTACAGAGCAAGAATTTTTCGACAATGGCTTGTTGCTTGTAGCATTCGTTCGTGCGGGTGTTGAGTTAGCATTTGAAACAATGGTTGAGTCTGGTATCAAAGAAGAATCTGCTTACTATGAATCATTACACGAAACGCCATTGATCGCTAATACTATCGCACGCAAGAAGTTATTCGAAATGAACCGTGTAATCTCTGATACAGCTGAATATGGTTGTTATTTATTTGATCATGCTTGTAAGCCGTTATTGGCCGATTTCATGAAAAAAGTGGAAACCAATGTTATTGGCAAAAACTTTAACGCAGGAAGCGACGCAGGTGTTGATAACAAAGTGATCATCGCAGTGAACGAAGTAATACGTTTCCATCCTGTTGAAATTGTAGGTGCTGAATTGCGAAGAGCTATGACTGATATGAAAACTATCAGTACTACTGCTTAATATCAATTGATAAAAAAATCAGATAGGAACTGCTAAAATTAATTATCTTAGCAGTTCCTTAATATATGTATTTACAGCAAAACCATATTTATACTCCTACATCAACAACATCGCTGTTGTTTGCTGCTGTAACATTTACAACAACAACTACGACCCTGTAAGGGGTTGTAATTTCCATATCATCCATGGGCTGTTGTTTACAGCTGTAATCAAAAAGAAAAGATCGTTTTTAAAATCTTCCTATAAGGAATAAGAAAAATAAATATGCAAGTTTTAAAATTCGGCGGCAGTTCAGTAGCAAATGCTACTAACATGAATAAAGTAGTAGACATCGTTTTAAAAGCCGCTATAAAAGAACCAACCATTTTAGTGGTCTCTGCTATGGGGGGCGTTACAGATAGTTTAATCAATACTGGAAAATTAGCCGAATCAGGGGATGAGTCTTACAAAACTATTTTGAAAGAATTAGAACTTAAGCACCTTGATGCAGTAAGAGATTTATTACCAATTCAACAACAAAGTGCTACACTTAGTCAGGTTAAACAAAAATTCAACGAACTAGAAGCCATTAGTGATGGGGTATTCTTATTAGGTGAATTATCCGACAGAACAAATGATAAAATGGTTAGTTATGGAGAATTACTTTCTTCATTAATGATCGCTGCAAAAATTAAGTCAATCGAAACATCAACCCTTTGGGTAGACTCACGTTTACTGATTCGCACGAACTCTGAACATGGGAAAGCAACAGTTGACTTTGCAATAACTACAGAAAATATTACTGGCTTTTATAATACAAATGCTGCCAAAATATATGTAGCTCCCGGATTTATATCAAGCGATCAACATAATCATACCACAACTTTAGGTAGAGGAGGTTCTGATTATACTGGCGCTATTTATGCAGCTGCATTACAAGCATCTGTTTTAGAAATTTGGACTGATGTAAGTGGTATGATGACTGCCGACCCTAGACTAGTTAATAATGCCAGGCCTATTCATCGTATATCTTATCAAGAAGCAATGGAATTATCACATTTTGGTGCGAAGATTATTTATCCTCCTACCATTCAGCCAGTGATGAAACAGAATATTCCAGTTTGGATTAAAAACACTTTTGCACCTGAGGAATATGGAACACTAATTGAAAACATTTCTGCACATACTGAAAATATTATTCGAGGAATTTCATCTATCAATAAAATAAGCCTTCTAAGTTTAGAAGGTAGTGGTATGGTTGGAATACCTGGATTTTCAAAACGCTTATTTGAAGCATTGGCAAATGAATCTGTGAATGTTATTTTAATTACCCAAAGCTCTTCTGAGCATTCTATCTGTGTAGGTATCAATGAAGCGGAAACGGCTAAAGCAAAACGATCAATTGATCATGCATTTAGTTTTGAAATTCAAAGTGGAAAAGTTGAGCCATTAAAAGTAGAAAAAGGGTTATCCATTGTGGCATTAGTTGGCGAACAAATGAAAAGTCACCCAGGTATTAGCGGTAAAATGTTTGGTGTATTGGGAAGAAATGGTATTAATGTTAGAGCAATTGCGCAAGGTTCTTCTGAAAAAAATATCTCAGCAGTTTTATCAGCTTCAGATGTTCAGAAAGCCATCAACGTTTTACACGAAGAATTTTTCGAAACCACTTATAAACAACTTAACTTATTTATAGCAGGAACAGGAAATGTGGGTGGAAAACTAATAGCTCAAATTCAAAAACAATACCAATACTTACAAGACAATCTTCGTTTACAAATTAGAGTAGTTGGATTAGCAAATAGTAAGAATAATTTGATCAATGAAGAAGGTATAGATCTAAGTAATTGGAAAAATAAATTAACAGAAGCACCAAAAGGTAGTATCCACGATTTTGTAGAAGTGATTCGAAAACTGAATTTAAGAAATAGTGTTTTTGTTGATGTAACTGCTAACGCTGATGTAGCATCCGTTTACACTAAATTATTGGGTAAAAGCATTTCTGTGGTTGCATGTAATAAAATTGCCTGCTCTTCTTCTTATGCAGCTTATCAGAATTTAAAATCTCTTGCGCGCGAATTCAATGCATTGTATCTGTATGAAACCAATGTAGGCGCTGGTCTACCAGTAATTGGCACCTTGAACGATTTATTGCGAAGTGGTGATCAGGTTACAAAAATTCAGGCAGTATTATCTGGTACCCTCAATTTTGTTTTTAACCATTACGATGGTACAATGTCATTTGCTAAAGTAGTTCAACAAGCTCAGGATGAAGGATATACCGAACCAGACCCACGTTTGGATTTAGGTGGAACAGATGTAATGCGTAAGATTATGATTTTGGCTCGTGAAGCTGGACAGAAATTAGAAATGGAAGATATCAGCAATGAATACTTTTTACCCGCATCTTGTTTCGAAGGTTCTGTAGCAGACTTTTATGCCGAAATGGAAAAGCAAGAAGCTCATTTCAAAGCCCTCTACCAAGCAGCAGCAGCAAAAAATTGTAAGCTAAAATTTGTTGCTACTTATGAAAATGGAAAGGCTTCAGTTGGGTTGCGGCATATACCTGCCAATTCCGATTTTTATCATTTATATGGAAAGGATAACTTGGTATTGTTCTTTACAGAACGATATCCAGAGCAACCATTAGTGATCAAAGGAGCTGGCGCCGGCGCAGAAGTAACTGCTTCAGGGGTATTTGCCGACATCATTCGTGTAGCTAGGGTATAATTTTATCATCTTAATGAACCAAGTTTTATGAACAATATTTATCAAGGGCTTGACCAGAATAAGGTGGTGAAAATTCATTCGCCAGCTACTGTCGCAAATATGGTTTGCGGTTTCGATGTATTAGGTTTTGCTGTTAAAGAACCATACGACGAAATGCAGATTCGTTTTTCTGATCAACCTGGTATCACAATTATTAATGATGACGAATACAATTTACCAACTGAACCTGCAAAAAATGTAGCAGGTGCTGCACTTATTGCATTGATGGAAGAGATAGAATCGGGTTTTGGATTCGAATTAACTATCAAAAAAAATATTAAACCAGGAAGTGGTGTGGGTTCCAGTGCTGCAAGTGCTGCTGGCGCTGTTGTTGCTGCTAACAGATTACTCAACGATCGTTTTGACAAGGAAACACTTGTTCGTTTTGCAATGAATGGAGAAAAATTAGCATCAGGAGTTAAGCATGCAGATAATATTGCACCCTGTATTTATGGTGGAGTAACCCTTATTCGCTCAATTTTCCCTTTAGATATTATAGCACTAACGGCACCTACCTTATTCGTTACTATTGTTCATCCACAAATTGAAGTAAAGACTTCAGATGCCAGAAGTATTTTAAAACATAAGGTATTATTGAAAGATGCAATCAAACAATGGGGCAACATTGCAGGTTTGGTAGCAGGATTATTAAAATCGGACTATGAATTAATTGGCCGCTCTTTGGAAGATGTAATCATTGAACCCGTTCGAAGTATCCTTATTCCAGGTTTTGACCTTGTAAAACAAAAAAGCAAGGAAGCAGGCGCATTAGGGGGAGGGATTTCTGGAAGTGGCCCATCTATTTTTATGTTGAGTAAAGATGAAACAGCTGCATTACAAGTTGAAAAAGAAATGAAATCTGTTTACGAAAAATTAGGATTGGATCACCATACTTATGTAACAACCATGAATCACCAGGGTGTTCAATTCGTTTAATATTTTTTAATCATGAATTATTATAGTCTTAATAAAAAAGCAGCAAATGTAGATTTCCGTGAAGCAACTATCAAAGGACAAGCCCCTGATAAGGGATTGTTTTTTCCAGAAAGTATACCAAGAATAGCCACTGAAACTATTAAAAATATACATGCTTATTCTAATGAAGAATTAGCTTTAGAAATAATGTTGCCCTACGTTGGTAATACAATTACAAAATCTGATCTTCAAAAAATAGTTTCCGAAACCATCAACTTTCCCTTCCCACTTATTTCTGTCAATAAAAATATCTACTCATTAGAATTATTCCACGGTCCAACACTTGCATTCAAAGATGTGGGAGCACGTTTTATGAGTCGATGCTTGGGTTATTTTTCTATTCAACAGAATAAGAAAATTACGGTATTGGTGGCAACTTCCGGTGATACAGGTGGGGCAGTTGCCAACGGATTCTTAGGTGTGGAAGGAGTAGAAGTGATCATATTATATCCTTCAGGTAAAGTGAGTCCAGTGCAAGAGTTACAATTAACTACTTGCGGACAAAATATCAAAGCACTTGAAGTGAAAGGAAGTTTTGATGATTGTCAGGCTATGGTAAAAGATGCATTTATGGATGCTGATCTAAACAATCATCTTACACTTACTTCAGCAAATAGTATTAATGTAGCAAGATGGTTACCACAACAATTATATTATTTCTTTGCTTACAAACAATGGATCAGAGAGAATGATACAGCGCCTATTATTTCAGTACCCAGTGGAAATTTTGGAAATATTTGTGCTGGTTTATTAGCATATGTGAGTGGATTACCCGTTGATCATTTTATTGCAGCATGTAATGTAAATGATGCGGTCCCAGAATATTTGAGATCAGGCAACTATCAATCAAAGAAATCTGTAACAACCATTTCCAATGCAATGGATGTAGGTAATCCGAGTAATTTTGTAAGAGTTTTAGAATTATTTCAAAACTCTTATCAAAGCATCAGTGAAAAAATCTCAGGTTACACAGTTAGCGATGTGATTACTAAACAAACTATAGCTGAGGTTTATCAAAAAGAACATTATATCTTAGATCCACATGGCGCTGTTGCATATTATGCTTTGGAAGATTATTTAAAATCGCATCAAGGAAAAAAAGGAATGATCTTAGAAACAGCGCATCCGGTAAAGTTTCCCGATACCGTAGAGGATGTAATAGGTAGAAGTATAGAAATCCCTGAAGCTGTAAAACCATTATTTCAATTAGAAAAAAAATCGGTTTTGATGGAGCCCACTTTTTCGGAATTGAAGAGCTGGTTACTTACAAAATAAAAAATCTCTTAGATGTAACACAACATAAGGGCTTTAGCCCAATTTCAGTGGGTATCCCAAACCCTAGGCTTCAGCCTAGGGTTAACAGATTTCTCTTTTACTTTTTACTTTTTAAACTCCATGACCCTCGAATCTTCGCCTTCACCAATTGATTTGCTTCAGCATCATTTTTGATTTGTTCTTTAATTGGATCCCATACTAAATTTCTTCGGGTTTGATATGCAATATTTGCTAAACAACATACCGAACTGGTTCTATGGCCAGTTTCTACATCACAGATTGGCTGAACACCAGTTTTAATTCCATCTAACCAATTCTGATAATGATTTGAACTATTATATAGTCTTATTTCATTTGGTTGAATGGTAGCTGTTGCAATATTCTTAGGGTTGCTATCAAGGTATTCTCGAGAAATATCAATGGTCCCTTTTTCACCAATAAAACGTACACCTAACCCTCTTCCAAAATCAACATGTTTCATCACAATCCCATTTGCATAAATCATTTCTAATCCCTTTAATTCATTACCCTTCGGTGGATTGAAAGATAGCGGACCAGTTTGATCCATACCCAAAGCCCATTGCGCAATGTCAAACATATGCGCACCCCAATCGCTCACACCACCACCGCCATAATCTTTATAAGAACGCCAATGCGGATAAATATCCTGTTCAACTGGGGGAGATAATTCTGTGTTATATGGATTAAAAACACCAGGTCCAACCCAACCTTCCCAATCTAAATTTGGAGGAGTTGACATGGGATTAAGATTATAGGCGATTGGAGGATCACCTACATTAACCAAAACTTCTTTAATTTTCCCGATATATCCATTGCGCACTAATTCAGATGCTTGCCTAAAGTTTTTCCATGAGCGCTGCATACTGCCCACTTGCAGAATTACTTTATTTTTTTGCACAGCATTTACCATGGCTCTGCCTTCTTCAACTGAATGTGCCATTGGCTTTTCAACATAAATATGTTTACCAGCATTGGCTGCCATCACCGTCATTACTGCATGCCAATGATCTGGTGTTGCTATTACTACTGCATCAATATCTTTTCTTTCTAACAATTCTCTAAAATCACTATATCCTTTAAAGCCTTTGTATTCCCCTTTCTGCGCCGCCAATGCATGTGCCTTCTCTGCAATTTTTTGAAAGGCAGTTAACTTTTGTGCATCTACATCTGAACCGGCTACTGCTTGTGTAATGGAACTAAAACTACTAATCAAACTCTTTGCCTGTTTACCAGTCCCGATATATCCTAAACTTATTCGATCACTCGGAGCAAGAAATCCTCTTCCCATTACAAACCGGGGAATAATGGTAAATCCAATTGCAGCTTTAATGGATGTCTTTACAAATGAACGGCGATTAACCGTATTGTTTTTAATTGTCATATGGCAAGTATTAGATTAGAAATTTACTGCTTTATACTGTCAAAAGAAAATTTATTGGATAATCCTTATCTTCCAAATGAATTTATCTTCTGCCTTATGAGAATCTCTTTCAGACTTATTACTCTTTCAATTTTTAATTGCCTTTTTTTATTAGGAATTGCACAAACAAAAAAATTGCTCCCTGTTAAAGGGCTCTATGCTTCTGTTGAAGTGTTAAGAGATCAATGGGGTGTTAATCATATTTATGCAGAGAATCAGCACGACCTGTTTTTTTCGCAAGGATATTGTGCTGCAAAAGATCGTTTATTCCAATTTGAGATCTGGCGTAGACAGGCAACTGGAACCGTAGCTGAAATATTAGGAGAAAGAGAATTAAAAAGAGATATTGGTACGCGACTATTCAAATACAGAGGTGATTTGAAAACAGAACTCAATCATTATCATCCCCAGGGTGAGGCCATTATTAATGCATATACTGACGGTGTAAATAGTTATATCGACGAAGTATTAGCCCATCAAGAATTACTTCCCATAGAATTTCAATTGCTGAAAATACTACCCGGCAAATGGACACCAGAAGTAGTAATCTCCAGGCATCAAGGTTTGTTAGGAAACATTACGGAAGAATTGAGTATCGGCAAAGCAGTATCGAAAGTTGGAGCTGAAAAAGTAAAAGAACTCATGTGGTTTCATCCCAAAGATCCTGACCTACATATCGATTCAGCAATTGATCAAAAATTACTAAATGATAATATCTTAGAATTATACAACGCTTATAGAAAAGAAATTGTTTTTCAAGAAAGCGATATCAACAAGGCAGACGAAGACCCTGATGCAGTGATGAATTTATTGAAACAGCCTATTTCAAATGCCTATCAGCCTGCCTTTGAACACGGTATAGAAGGATCGAATAATTGGATTGTGAGTGGAAGTAGAACTGCAAGTGGCCATACCATGCTCGCAAACGATCCACACCGAAAAATTGCTGTGCCATCTTTACGATATATGGTTCACTTAGTAGCACCAGGATGGAATGTAATAGGTGGTGGCGAACCTGAAATTCCGGGTGTATCTATAGGACACAATGAAGCGGGAGCTTGGGGTTTAACAATCTATGAAACTGATGGTGAAGATTTATATGTCTACGATTTGAATCCTAAAAATCTATCGCAATATTTTTATAACGGACATTGGGAAAATATGCAATTGATTCAAGAAAGAATTGAGATCAAAGAAAGCAGAACCGAACTTATTAATTTAAGATACACCGTACACGGACCAGTTACTTATATCGATTCTTTACACCATAAAGCATATGCAGTGAAATGTGCTTGGCTAGAACCAGGAGGTGCACCCTATATGGCATCTTTAAGAATTGATCAAGCAAAAAACTGGGAAAGTTTTAGAGATGCTTGTAGTTATAGTCATATCCCCGGAGAGAATATGATTTGGGCAGATACAGCAGGAAATATAGGATGGCAAACTGTGGGTATTATTCCTATTCGAAAAAATTTCAGCGGACTTGTTCCTGTTTCTGGCGATGGAAGATATGAATGGCAGGGCTTTTTACCTATCAAAGAAAGACCCCATCAATTGAATCCTTCCAAAGGATTTTTAGCAACCGCTAATCAGAATGTAACTTCAGAAGATTATACTCATTGGGATGCTGTGGGATATACTTGGGCAGATCCATTCAGGGGTAATAGAATTAATGAAGTATTAGCAAAGGATGATAAAATGACTATTGCAAAAATGCAATCTCTTCAAACTGATTATAATTCATTACCCGCTCGCAGTCTTGTGCCTATGCTACTACCATTGGCATTTGAAAAAACACTGCCTCAAGAATCTAGTAAATTATTAAAGAATTGGAATTTTATTTTAGATAAACAAAGTATTCCAGCATCTATTTATGCGATGTGGGAAAGACAATTGATGAAGCAAGCCACAAAACAATTTATCCCAGAAAACATAAAAGATTTAGTGAGCATCCAACTATCAAAATTAATTGGTTGGTTAGAAAATCCAGATAGTAAATTCGGAGTAGATCCCTTAAAAGGTAGAGATGCATTTCTAAAACTTAGTTTTGAAAATGCTATTGAAGAATTAGAAAAGAAGTTAGGTAGTAATTTAGATAATTGGCAATACGGTCAGGAGAAATTTAAACATGTTACCATTACACATCCTTTAACCAGCATTGTTAATAAACCATTGAGAGATCAACTAAATTTAGGACCTCTTCCAAGAGGTGGTAATAGTCACACTCCAGGTTCAACAGGTGGCGCAGATAATCAGTTAAGTGGTGCGAGTTTTAGATTTATTACGGATACTGGTAATTGGGATGAAGCAGTAATGATCAATACACCCGGACAATCTGGCAATTCTAAAAGTGAATTTTATAGAAACCTGTTTCCTCTTTGGGCCAATGATCAATATTTTCCCGCTTATTATTCGAAGGACAAAATAATTAAATCTACCAAAGAACAGTTTGAATTAGTTCCACAAAAAAAATAATTAATTTTATTTATAACCATTTTCAAAATAATTGAATGCGCATATTGACATACCTAGTATTTGTTTTGCTATTCAGTAATACTTTAAATGCACAGACAAAAACCTATTGTAATCCTATTAATATTGATTACGGATATTGCCCAATTCCAAATTTTGTAGAACAAGGAAAGCACCGTGCTACTGCAGATCCTGTGATTACAGTTTTTAAAGGAAACTATTATTTATTTTCCACCAACCAATGGGGTTATTGGTGGAGTGCTGATATGGTAAAGTGGAATTTTGTACCCCGTAAATTTCTTAAGCCCTGGAATAAAGTATATGATGAATTGTGTGCACCTGCAACAATTGTGCTTGGTGATACCTTATTAGTAATAGGCTCTACTTATGAAAAGAATTTTCCATTATGGATGAGTACCAATCCACAAAAAGATGAATGGAAAGAAGCGGTAGATTCTTTTCAGGTAGGCGCATGGGACCCAGGATTTTTCTTAGATGATGACAATCGTTTATATATCTATTTTGGATCAAGTAATTTTTATCCCACTTACGGACAAGAAATTGATCGAAAAACTTTCCAGCCCATTGGTGAAAGAAAAGAACTATTAAGACTACATGATAAAATTCATGGCTGGGAAAGATTTGGAGAATATCATGATAATACATTTTTAAATCCATTCATTGAAGGTTCATGGATGAACAAGTATAATGGAAAATATTATTTGCAATATGGTGCTCCAGGTACTGAGTTTAGCGGTTATGGTGACGGTGTATATACTGCTGATCATCCGCTTGGTCCGTTTACTTATCAATCACATAATCCATTTTCTTATAAACCCGGAGGATTTGCAAATGGAGCAGGGCATGGTGCTACTTTTCAAGATTTATTTAAACAATGGTGGCATGTTTCAACAATTGTGATATCGACTAAAAATAATTTCGAACGTAGAATTGGTATCTGGCCAGCACAATTTGATAAAGACGGAGTTCTTTCTACCAATACTGCTTATGGCGATTATCCGCACTATATTCCATTTGCAAAAGCTGATCATTTAAATAGTCAGTTTACAGGCTGGATGCTTTTAAATTATAACAAACCTATCCGTGTTTCTTCCACACTTGGCGGTTTCCATGCTAACCTAGCCAACGATGAAAATATTAAAACTTATTGGAGCGCTGCTACTGGAAATACAGGCGAATGGATTGAATCTGACTTGGGTACTATTAGTACTATCAATGCTATACAAATAAACTATGCAGACCAGGATGCAGCAACCATGGGTAAGGTTGCAGGATTATATCATCAATATCAATTGTATTCTTCGAAAGATGGAAAAAACTGGAACCTTTTACTTGATAAGAGCGTTAATAAAACAGATGTACCCCACGATTATATCACTTTCGACAAACCAGTAGCAACAAGATTTATCAAACTCGTAAACATTCATATGCCTTCAGGTAAATTTGCGATTAGTGGTTTACGTGTTTTTGGATTAACAAAAGGATCAGTACCTGAAGCTGTGCAGCATTTTGTAGTATTAAGAGGCGATACAGAGAGAAGAAATGCTTGGTTAAAATGGCAGGTAAACGAGAAAGCTACAGGCTATATGATTTATACAGGAACTGCTCCAGATAAATTATATACCAGCATGATGGTTTTGGGAACTAATGAATATTATTTTTCAGCTATGGAAAAAGATCAACCTTACTATTTTCAAATAGAGGCTTTCAACGAATCTGGTATCGGCAAAAGAACTGAAGTAATTAAAGTAGACTAAGCCAACTATTTTTAAAATGTATATGGAAAGCTAAATTTGATTTTCAATAATAAATTTCATAAGTGCACCAGGAGAATTAAGCTTTAATTTTTGCATGATATTTTTTCTATGTGTTTCAACGGTATAAACACTTAAGTGCAAATTCTGAGCAATATCCTGATTGGTCATTCCATTTTTTATCAACTGTATTAATTCTCTTTCTCTTTTTGTGAGGTTGAACTGTGCCAGAAATTTATCATTTACCAAAAATTCACCCGGAGCGGGCTGATCATGTTGAGGGGTTGCAAATAAAGCGCCAGAATAAACCATTTTAATGGTGTGAATTAATTCATCACGCTGACTGCTTTTTAAAAGATACCCATTAGCACCTTTAATTTTTGCTTCTTTTATAATTGCTTCATCAAAATAGCCGGATAACATCACAATCTTTACACTAGGATAAGATTGTCGGATGTATTTTATCGTTTCCAAACCATTCATTTTAGGCATATTAATGTCTAATAGAATTAAGTCTGGTTTTGTTGTTGGCAACATCTCTAAAACCTCTCTTCCATTATTGGCGATACCACAAAGCTCAAAGTCGGGCTCTCTTCTCAGCATCATCGATAAACCTTCAATGAATAATGGATGATCATCAGCCAGCATTATTCTAATTTTTTCGTTTTCTGGGGTTGACATTTTTTAACCTATTACCATTTTAAAAAAATATACAAACTACTTCGTATTAAAGATAAGTAGTTGATAAGACTTTCAGTTTTATATAATTGATTATATGATCAGATTCTGTGATAGTTTTTGATTAAAGCATGCCATTATATTAATATCTTATGAAAATTTACAACATTTTACAGTCAAAAATGGCCTATAACTCCGTGATTTCAACGATAAAATAGGGTGTTTTAACTGCGATTATTGATCCTACTCCTAATTACTTTTATCGAAAGGATAAACGATGGAATTCAGGGAATTATTGTCATTTTTTCGTTAGAAAGCTAGAAAAAGTCAGCAGTAATTGTAGTCTCTAAACTACAGTTATTTCAAGACCCCCTTACAATCTCAGCGGATATTAGAAAATAGCTTTGATAAAGCAAATAGCTATTCTCTAAAAGGGCAACCGGCAATTTTCCTGAATTACGCAGCAAAAGATGAAAAAATATTTACATTATTATCATTTATTGTTCATTTTAATACTAACCGGCTCACCCGCATTAGCTCAATATCAGTATGTTGGAACCTATAACCAGGATGGCAAACCCAATAATCTAGTTACTGTCTCTGATTTAATTACAAGCGCATTTAAAATTGATATAGCTTCTTCATTACCTGAAAATCGTTCAGTTCCTTTTTATAATCCACAATTTATTGCTGATTCTCGCCTTGAAACCATTTCACTATCTACAAGTTCTGATGTTTGGATAAGTTTTCTGGATGAGGGCTCTTCTTATCAAAATGCATTAGGATATTATACCTATCCTACCAATGCTCCATTAACAGCAGCCCCAGCAAATGCAGATATAAAAATCATTTTTGCCAATGCCTCTAAAGCAGGATCTGGTGGTAGCCTTGCCCCAGGCGATAAAGTTTTCTTAGGCAATTTTCCGGCAAATACTTCTATAGGTTTTGTAATCATTGTAAACGGATGGGAAAATGCAAAAAATAAAGTGGGAATTGGGAATTGGAGAATCTTTTCAAATAGCACCTTCAATCCAGAAGCAAATTCAGATTTAAAAAAGCATTTTGTAAGCATTTACGATACTACAACCAATCGGATTGTTTTAGGTTTTGAAGAAACTAGCAGAGATGCTGGTTTTAATAGTGATAATGACTTTAATGATCTATTATTCTATGCTACTGTTTCTCCTATACAAAATGTTTTAAACTTAACAAATATACCTACGCTTTCAAAAGATGGAAATGTTACTCTTTCTGGTAATACTGGTGGTTTAGAAAGTAAAAGTTTGGGAGATGCTATTTCAAAAAGGGTTTATACAAATGCAGTTAATGGGGCACAAGGCCCAGTTGATTATAAAAAATTAAATCAAATTCAGCAACCTTCCAACCAAAAATCAGGATTGGGTAATAGTAATTATATTGGATTGCAACTTAAAGATATTTTACCTGTCCAAATTTTAGATTCAGGTTATAATGCTTATTCAACCGCTGCTGCAGATATTACCAGTATAACAAATGCGATTGATGTGGTGTCTGTAGATTTTACTTATAATAATGAATGCAGAGCTGTAGTATTTGCCACTAAAACGCAGAATCAAATGTATGATCATAGCAAAACTGTTTGTGATCGACTTAAAGGTGCAAAACTATTAGGGTTAAACAACTTTACACTTAATGGATTAAATCTTGTTAGATATACTCTATTGCAACCTAACGGACATATAGAATATGCCATTTCTTTTTCCATAGGAACGAAAATAGGTAGGAACAGTTTTAGTTTTCAATCAAATTGGTTGAACAAAGATTATATTCCTGAAGAAACTTTATATAACGTTCAAGTATGGTCAGCAACTCCAAATCTCTCAATTGATATCAGTTCAGAAATCCTGAATAAATTAAATTCAATTATGCCTGTTCAAGCTTTATATCAAGGAACAGAATTACCAAAATCTTATATAATTTCTGGTACAAGAGATGGAAAGAACTTAAATTTTGAGATTAATAATAATACGAGTTCAACAATTGGTTATTTTCAAATTGAAGAAAGGCAATCAGAAAAATCTATTTTCACTACATTTAGAAAAGTTCCAGTTATTATCACTGCAAATGGTAAATCTACAACCACAATACCAGTTAGCGATAATTATGAAGCAACTATAAGTTTGTATTTAAATAATAAATTACAGGATGTGGTTTTCATGGCTGATGGAGGTTGGAATATTGACTATAATAAGAATACAACTGTTGTAAATTCATTTAATATTACAAACGATTCATCTATCGTTAATGTAACAAATGATGATCAACAAGTGTTTCGAAATATAACTGTAGATGCAACTTCAAGTGATTATATAACTGCTTATAAGCTTTTAAAAGGCGGCGGGGCTGAACAAGATTTAAGTGTTTATAAAGCGCTTAAATTTACTGCAAATGCTTCAGGAGCAAATATGCGTATTACATTAGTGAAGAGTAGTATCTCAAATTGGAATGAACAATATAGTTATTACCTACCTATTTCTTCTACAACAAAAGAGTATAGTGTTAATCTAAGTGATTTTACTTCAACAAGTAACAAATCTTTTCATCCTAACGATATAACTACTATTGTTTTTTCTTTTGAAGTCGGGGCTGGAAAATCAACAGCAGTAAAGGCTTCCATTAGTAAGGCATCTTTTACCAAACAAAGTATAGTCGCTGCAAATACTATTGTTACAAAAAATGTTCACCTATACCCTAATCCTTCAAAAGGAAGATTTGTTGCAAGTTTTAATGCAGAATTTTCAAGTACAGTAACTTTAAAATTATTAGATGCGAATACTGGCAGACAAATAATGAGTAAAGTAATAAATACAAATAAGGGTGCTAATAATATAAATGTTGAATTAAATCAATCTATTAATACTAATGTGTATATACTTTCTATCGAAGGTGATACTGATAAATATCTTCCTAAGAAATTAATAGTACAGCAATAAGATAGTTTTTTTATTGAAGGCAGGGTTATAGCAGGAAGTAATTCCTGCTTTTTTATTCAGTTGAAAAAATAGTTCTTCGAACAAGTAAACATGCACCCATTACCCCAGCAGATAATCCGAGTTTTGAAGTCTTTAATTGGGTGTCATTATTAACTAGACTAGCAGAATATTTATTAAGTGAACTTTTAATAGGTAACCGGATATATTCATTTGTAGTGGAAAGAAGTCCGCCAAGTATTACTAATTCTGGATTAAAAATATTGATGAGAGAAGCAACAGCCTTACCCAATTTTTCGCCTACTGCAGATACACATTCTATGGCAAGTGTATCATCCTGATTACAAGCCATAACAATTTCTTCTAAAGTGATCTCTTCAATTTTTTTATGCTCTCGTTGAAGAATAGAGCCAACACCTGCTCGTAATTTATCCTGGATATTTCTAACAACAGCAAAACCAGAAGCTTCTGTTTCAAGGCAACCTTTTTTCCCGCACTGACAGATCATTTCATTATCATATATTGGATTATGTCCAAACTCTCCAGAAAATCCAGACTTACCATAATATATTTCACCATTGATAATAATGCCCAATCCGATACCATAATCTAGATTAATGAATAGAATATTTTTTTCTTTTTCAACAATGCCGGAACAATATTCTGCAAATGCCATTGCTCTCGAGTCGTTATCGATTAAAGTTTTTATACCAATAGCTTTTTCGATTATCTCTCTAATAGGTAAATCAGTAAATTGAAAGAAATTGTAGTTGTGACCTGTTACCTGATTAATTCGACCTGTAAGATTAATACCAATCCTTAGAATTTTTGATTTGGGAATACTTGTTGCGTTTATAAATTCATTAATTATTTCAATTAATTTTTCTAAAGAGTCTTGAGAGTTTTTAAGTTTAAAGGGAATATTACTAGGCTTTTGTAACAAATTTTTATTCAAATCCATTAAGCCTAAGCTGATATGATATTTTGAAACTTCAACACCCATGAAAAAAACTGAACCAGTTGCTAGTTTAAATTGATTTGCCCTTCTACCTCCTGTGGATTCTATTTTACCATTATCATGCAAAAGATTCTCTTCTAATAATTCATTGATGGTATTAATGATTTTCGGAGTACTAACATTTAACTCCTTTCGGATTTCAGAAATAGTTGCCAGATCATGTTTATCCAAAAACTGAATGATGTTTTTTTTCAAATTCATGTTCTTGAACAAAACCCCCGATAAATCCGCTTGATTAATACTTTTCAAGAATTCCATATAAAATACTTATTGGCAGTACAATTTAATACATGCATTGGAAAGTAGTTGCATTACTACATAATATTTCAAGTTTCTGCGATTGTATAGGCATTCCCAAATGAGTTGCTTTGTATAACAAAATGGTTAACAAAGTTACCAGAAAGAAACCCCTAAAGCTAACTGTATGCAATCTTATTATAGCAATCAAAATCACCCTAAAAATGACCTTTTCCTCTTTTTGAAATATTTGATTAGAAATTCATTTTCAATAGCAGGAATTCCATTGGACACTATAAATGCTGAGTATAGTTTAAGTCCTTCTACTTCTCCATATATCAAAAAGATAAATGGTTATAATAATCATCTAAAAGCAGAACCAATTATTATTTATATCTAAAAAAAATCGTTTGGCAAGTATGGTATAGCGTTGTTGTATGTTTTCAAAAAGAGGCCGGAATAAACCGGCCTCTTTTATTTTTTTAATCTAAACTATTTGAACGTAAAATCGAACGTAATAATATTAGAATTCAAATCTGTTGATTGTGAATAATGCCCATATCGAATATCTAAACTAGTGATATGTTGATTATTCATTACTCCCTGTGGTGGAGCAGTATGCATACCAATACCAACAAAATGACTTGTCAGTTCAGATAAACTATAATTACTACTATAATATGCATCGGCAGCTGTATGTGCTTTATAGGGAGCAAAATATTTACTCGCAGTCTGCGTATAATATCGATAATAGGGAGAGATTGACAAAAATTGAGATACTTTGATTGAAATTTCAAAATCAGCTGTTTTAGATTGTATTCCCCAATCGTCTTGATAATATCTGAAATAAGATCTTATCACAACTTGATCGCTTACAAAAGCATTCAACCTAAAACCAATAGGTAGTTTAATTCTACTTGAAGGCAGATTTTCGATATGATCTGAACCATCATTAAAATAAACTCTGTGAAAAGGTAGTCCCAAATAACCCGACTGACCAACCAAATCCAACATTAAGCTGGCTTGTAAACTAGTATTAATTACTTGCGCATAAGAAAGTGATCCAGTAAAAGTATTACGCGGACTACTTGGTATTCCACTTGCATCACCACCACCTCCACCAGATAAATAGGATCTGCCACTTGCAGTTGTATAATAGGTAGGCGTAGAGGAAACGACTGAAGATTTCGGAATTAATTCAGATGGATAAATCAATTTTACTTGATCAAAATAGGCACTAAATTTTGCATTGAATTCTGAATTGCTATTGATTTTCTTTGAAAAGTGTACATCCAAACCAAAAGACTGATAGTTATACTCAGTAGAGAAATAAGCTCCTAAACCAAAGGTATTTCCTTTATCGTTCTCAACTGTCCAATCCAAAGATGGATAAATCCTTGTCCCACCTGTTTTTGATGCTCCTGTAGCAGAAACATATGCCGAAGAAGCAGAGGTATGGTGATCGAATCCGAGTCCAGCTAAAATACTGTGCTTATTATGATTTTGATCCCAACCAACAAATTTCAAATCCAATCCATTTGCAAAATCTACCACATGTTCATCGCCAATACCACCAGTAACAGCTGAATGATTTCCACTTTGAGAATAATAACTCGAAACCAGATTTATCTCTTCTAAAGCTAATGGCTTAGTTTTATAAATGACCGTATCTAATCCACTGTTTTGTGAAAATGCATGGAGAAAAAGCGCATAAAGGCCTATAACGGTTAAACTTAATTTTTTCATTCTTGATTATTAAACAATTGAATTGATTTAATTACATCCACATCCACCACCTGTTTTACCACCATTGGCTCCAGCAGATCCTTCACGATAAGTCTGAAAATTCAATTCGTTTTTTTGAGATCTCCTACTTGATAATACCATGTCAGCATCATTCAATTTATTTTTTTGATACTCTTTTACCTGAACACAGGAATCAAATATCAGAATACATCCGAGCGCTGCTATAGCGAAGAATAAATGGTTTCGATTTTTCATGATTGCTATTTTATTTAAAATGTAAATTACTTGAGGTGTAAAGATGATTGTTGTCGTCAATGATGATGGCTTCAATTTGTTTTATCTGATTAATCATTGCTAATCCGGCTTCAATTCCCATAATTGTAACAGGAGTTGCCATTGCATCTGCTATTTCTGCATTTGGTGAAATTATCGTAACACTTTTAATTCCTGTTACAGGCAGGCCTGTTCTAGGGTTAATTGTATGCGAAAATTTTTTTCCTCCGATCATTATAAATTTCTCATAATTACCAGAAGTTGCAACAGCCATATCGGTAACATTCATAGTTGAAAATATTTTGCTTGCCAAATTTGGATGCACAATCCCAATTGTCCAAGCTGTACCATCAGGCTGATATCCCCAACAAGTTAAATCACCCGAAGCATTCACAATCCCAGCCTCAACTCCTGATTTTTTCAAAATATATTTTGCCCGCTCTGCTGCATATCCCTTTCCTATTCCTCCAAAACCAATTCGCATCCCTTTTTCGCGTAGAAATACAG
>Ga0208106_1000105_pt1 | contig 33021 bp, 31 predicted proteins | sample CryBogCBE25Jul08_FD_184577 | JGI IMG/M metagenome (GOLD analysis project Ga0208106, IMG submission 184577) | Freshwater microbial communities from Crystal Bog, Wisconsin, USA - CBE25Jul08 (SPAdes) | ecosystem: Environmental > Aquatic > Freshwater > Lake | place: Crystal Bog, Wisconsin, USA...
GAATATCACTTGGATTTACCGCGTCGTCTTCAAATTGAATTCAGTCAGGTTGTGCAGAACAAGACCGACGAGCAAGGCGGCGAAGTATCGGCCGAAGCGCTCTGGGAGACCTTCGAGGATGAATATCTTCCGTCGAAAACGAAGCCATGGGGTCGATTCAAGTTGCAGGGCATGTCGCAGTCATCTCACATGGACGAAGATGTTCAGTTGTCGGTCGAACTATCCGACAACGGCAAGGTGGAAACCATCAAGGGCGTGGGCAACGGACCCATCGCTGCATTTATTTCCATCATCAATTCACATCTTCCGGGCACAAACGTTCGAGTCCTTGATTATTACGAGCACGCGCTTTCTGCAGGTGGCGACGCCAAGGCGGCCGCATATCTCGAGTGCGAAGTAGGAGATCGGATTTACTGGGGCGTGGGAATCGACCCAAGTACGACGACGGCTGCACTGAAGGCCGTTATTTCGGCCGTCAATCGCGGACTTCGTAAGTAACCCCCGCTACGGTTAAGCCGTGGCCACCTATCGCGATCAAGCAATTGTTCTGCGCACCCAGAAACTGGGCGAGGCCGATCGCATCATCACGCTCTTCACGCGCGACCATGGTCGCCTGCGCGCAGTAGCAAAGGGTGTACGTCGCACCAAGTCGCGCTGGGGCGCGCGGTTGGAACCCGCAAGCCACGTTGACCTGCAGTTGTACACCGGCAAGACATTCGACGTGGTGACACAAGCAGAGGGCATTGAAAATTTCGGCGATGAATTGTCGAGCGATTACCAGCGCTGGACAATCGCCAGCGCGATCCTGGAATCATCGGAACGTTTTACGGCGCAAGAACACGAACCCGCCGTTCAGCAGTACAACTTGGTGGTGGGCGCGCTCAAGGTGCTGACCCACAACACCTATGACCCATCTTTGATCTTGGATGCATATTTATTGCGCTCGCTGGGCGTTGCTGGTTACGCGCCATCCCTTACTGTCTGCTCAGTCTGCGATGCGCCTGGGCCACATAAATACTTTTCCTTGGTCGGCGGTGGCTCGGTCTGCACCAATTGCAAGCCGTCGGCGGCCGCCACGCCAACGCCGGAGACGCTTCAGTTGATGGCGGATTTGATGACGGGTCAATGGGAGAGCGCGATGGCCAGCGAACAACGGAATCGTCGCGAAGCATCTGGATTGATCGCGGCTTACCTTCAGTGGCATTTGGAACGCGGATTGCGCAGTCTGCCCCTTGTTGAGCGAATCTAAAGCGGAAAGAATATAGATATGGCTAACACAGGCCCCAATAAGATGCCCAAGCTCAAACCCGAGCAAGTACCTAACCATGTTGCGGTGGTTATGGATGGCAATGGCCGCTGGGCGAAGAAGCGCGGACTTGCGCGCACCAAGGGCCATGAAGCCGGGGAAGCAGCGCTCTTTGATGTGGTCGAAGGCGCAATTGCGATCGGCGTGAAAGAGCTGAGCGCTTATGCGTTCTCTACCGAAAACTGGCGTCGATCTCCCGAAGAAGTGAAGTTCTTGATGGGCTTTAACCGCGACGTGATTCGCCGTCGTCGCGACGAGATGCACGCAATGGGTGTTCGGGTCCGCTGGGTTGGACGGCCACAAAGATTGTGGGGCAGCGTCATCAAAGAATTACAAGAAGCGGAAGAGCTGACCAAAAAGAACAAGGTTCTGACGCTGAATATGTGCGTGAACTACGGTGGCCGCGCGGAGATTGTCGATGCGGTGACGAATATTGCTGAATTAGTGAAGGCGAAGAAGCTGCGCCCAGATCAAATCACTGAGAAGTTGCTCGCAAAACATATGTATAACCCACAGATGAGCGACGTCGACTTGTTTCTGCGCTCGTCCGGCGAACAACGCACCTCGAACTTCTTACCGTGGCAATCGGTGTATGCCGAAATGGTATTCATGGATGTGCTCTGGCCAGATGTCAACCGCCACACGCTTTGGAAGGCAATCGAAATATATGCAGAACGTGAACGTCGCTTTGGAAAGGCCTAACTAGATTTTCTTTAACTTCGGTAAGTCGATGTGGAAGTAAATCGAGAGTCCGCGGACCAGACAGAGGATGGCACCGGCAATCAACGAGATATATCCGACGCTGAGCGAGCTATAGGTCAACAAGACATACGCGGTAGAACCGATAAGTGACGAGGTGCCGATTGTTTCGCGGTGCAACAAGACCGGTTCGACTTGGCAGAGCAAATCGCGTAGTAATCCGCCGGTGACTGCGGTGATGAGTCCCAGTATCGCCGCGGCATATCGTGAACATCCGTGAGATAACGCAAACTGCGTGCCCGACACCGACGCGACCGCCAACCCCAACGTGTCCATGATTAGCAAGAAATTGCCAATGGGTTTGATGACTCGAAAGACCAAGGTAATGACGACCGCGACCAAGACCGAGATGATGAAGAGCGGATTGGTCAGCCAAATCGGACGGACTCCGAGAAATACATTGCGAAGCGTTCCACCAGCTAGCGCCGCGGTGGTCGCGATAAACGCGATGCCGCCGTAATCCAACGCACGATCGGCCGCAACGCGCGCGCCCACCAATGCAAAGACAAAGGTGGCGAGCAGATCCAGGTCGCGGGCTAAGGTCGTGTACACACCGAAAGGGTACTATTAGGGCTCTTGCGACCAGCAAGGAGTACAAGCCGACAGCCAGCCGGAGGAGAAAAAACATGGCCGCAGATCGTCTCGATAACATCGTCAGCCTCGCAAAGCGACGCGGATTCGTTTATCCATCATCAGAAATTTACGGCGGATTGCGCGCCGCATGGGATTACGGCCCCCTCGGCGTCGAACTCAAAAACAATGTAAAGCGCCAATGGTGGCGCACCATGGTTCAGGGTCGCGAAGATGTCGTGGGCTTGGACTCCAGCGTTATCTTGGCGCCAGAAGTCTGGAAGGCGTCCGGCCACGTCGAGACCTTCACCGATCCATTAACCGAGTGCACCGAGTGTCATAAGCGTTATCGCGCCGATCACTTGCAAGAAGCCTTTGAAGCAAAGAACAAGCGTCCGCCAGCATCCATGGATGAAGTCAATTGCCCTAATTGCGGCAACAAGGGCAAGTTCACCGAGCCACGTAATTTCTCCGGACTTCTCAAGACCTATCTCGGCGCCGTAGAAGATGAATCAGGCTTGGCCTATCTTCGTCCTGAGACCGCGCAAGGCATTTTCATCAACTTCGAAAACGTCGCGACCACATCGCGCAAGAAGCCACCGTTCGGCATCGGCCAGATCGGAAAATCTTTCCGTAACGAAATTACGCCCGGAAACTTCATCTTCCGCACCCGGGAGTTCGAGCAGATGGAGATGGAATTCTTCGTCGTGCCGGGTACCGATGAAGAGTGGCACCAATATTGGATCGACACTCGGTTGGATTGGTACAAGAACCTCGGCATCAACCCTGATCGCCTTCGCTTGTTCGAGCATCCAAAGGAGAAGCTCTCGCATTACTCCAAGCGCACCGTGGATATCGAGTACAAGTTCGAGTTCAACGGAACCGAATGGGGCGAGCTCGAGGGCATCGCAAGTCGCACCGACTTCGACCTAAAGGCGCACAGCGCTGCTTCGGGCAAGGACTTATCGTGGTTTGATCAAGAGAAGAACGAACGTTGGGTGCCATTTGTCATTGAACCAGCGGCCGGCGTCGACCGTTGCACGCTGACCTTCATGATGGATGCATACACCGAGGATGAAGCGCCTAATTCCAAGGGCGAAATGGAGAAGCGCGCGGTCATGAAACTCGACCATCGACTTGCGCCTATCAAGGCCGCGGTCTTGCCGTTGTCGCGTAACGCAGACCTCTCGCCCAAGGCCCGCGATTTGGCCGCTGAATTACGCCAAAACTGGAACGTCGACTTTGATGATTCAGGCGCAATCGGTCGCCGTTATCGTCGCCAAGACGAAGTCGGCACGCCTTTCTGTATCACCATCGATTTCGAAACCCTCGAAGATAACGCCGTCACGATTCGCGAACGCGACACGATGGCGCAAGAGCGAGTATCCATCGACCAGGTCCAGGCGTATCTCGCGCCGCGGTTGTTGGGGTGCTGACAACTCAGTTCCCACCGCTTCGCCTGCCCATCGCCAACGGTGGCTTTGAGAATAACGAAGTGGTGTTAACAACACCGGTTGTTCTCGCGCCGATGGCGGGTATTACCAACTCTGCCTTCCGCACTTTATGTCGCGAACAAGGCGCGGGCTTGTTCGTCTCGGAAATGGTGACCGCTCGCGCATTAATCGAACGCCATCCCGAAACTCTGCGATTGATTACACCGGGTAAGGGCGAGAGTCCGCGGTCGGTCCAGTTGTATGCGGTCGATCCCAACGTCGTATCGCGCGCGGTCAAAATGTTGATGGAAGAAAATCTTGCCGACCATATCGATCTCAATTTTGGTTGTCCCGTACCAAAGGTCACTCGTCGCGGTGGAGGAGCAGCACTTCCATTCAAGCGCACATTGTTCGCATCGATTGTGTCTGCGGCGGTCAACGCCGCGAAACCCTTTGGCGTTCCGGTCACCGTGAAGATGCGGGTCGGTATTGATCACGATCACCCTACATATTTGGATGCCGCCAGTGCGGCTGCGGACGCCGGCGTTGCCTGGGTTGCACTTCATGCGCGATACGCATCGCAAATGTATGAAGGTAAATCGGATTGGTCTGCAATCACTCGCTTAGTCGAGCACATGGCGCCAACCGGCGTACCTGTATTAGGCAATGGCGATATCTGGTCGGGCGCGGATGGCGTCGCAATGATGAAAGAGACTGGCTGTGCTGGCGTTGTTGTGGGTCGCGGATGTTTGGGACGACCATGGTTATTCGCAGATTTGGTGAAGGCGTTCGCGGGCGATACCACTCGCACCACGCCGACCTTAAAAGAAGTAAGCGCCGTGATGCATCGTCACGCCGAACTATTGATTGAATTTTTTGAGAACGAAGACCGAGCGATGCGCGATATTCGCAAGCACATGGCCTGGTATCTCAAAGGCTTCTCGGTGCCGCGAGAATTACGCAGCCAATTCGGCATGGTCGCCACATTGGCCGAGCTCGATGGATTGCTTGCCCAGCTGACCGATCAGCCTTATCCGATTGATGTTGCGGATGGCCCGCGCGGTCGCACCAGTCACGGTCGCCCGGTGACGTTGCCCGACGGTTGGCTGAATGATCCTTTCGAAATTCCTGCCATCACGATCGACGATTCGGTCTCTGGCGGCTGAGGTGTTCTTTCTCTTCAAAATCCTTCGCCGTCTCATCGCGGTAATCGTTCTTCTTATTCTTGTTGTGCCGTCGTATGTGAGTTATCAAATCTGGCGGACCGGACACAATGCCAAGCCGGTGGCGAGTGATGCAATCGTTGTATTGGGCGCGGCACAATTTAACGGCGTCCCCACACCCATTTTGTCCGCGCGCATCGAAGATGCTCGCGCCTTGTATCGCGCGGGGTTGGCGCCGCTCATCATCACTGTTGGAGCTGGAGCAAAAGGCGACAATTTTTCTGAGGCGCAATCCAGTTCGAACACCCTAAAGAGCGGCGCGCATCTGGTGAAGGCGGCAAAGGTAGTGACTATTTCGGTCGGTCGCGATACCTTGTCGAGCACCGTCGCGTACGCGGCCTATATGCGATTGCACAATTTGAAATCCGTGATCATCGCGACCGACCCCTATCACTGTTATCGCGCGATGGCGATGGCGCAGGACCTGGGATTGAAGGCGACGTGCGCGCCAGTCACCACCGGACCTGGTTCGACCGCGCATACTGGCATTCGCTATATCGGCCGCGAAACCGGGGCGTATCTGGCCTATAAGACGGTGGGTCGCGTGGGCATTCATCTCTCGGATCAGGTCAAGAACTAGCCCTGACTCGGGTCGGAGCAAAACACTAGAATCGGACCACTATGGTTCTTAAAGCGGCTACCGAACACCCCGGATATAACGAGGCGGACCGCGAGCGCTTTATGGATGAGCCCGCCAAGCGCCTGGGCCGAACCGAATTCGCGCGTGATCGCGCCCGCATCATTCATTCCTTTGCACTCCGCCGATTGGCCGCAAAGACACAAGTAGCTGTCCCATGGGCAACCGACTTCCCGCGCACGCGACTCTCGCATTCATTGGAGTGCGCCCAAGTAGGACGCGAACTCGGGGCATCACTCGGCGCCGATCCAGATTTGATGGAAGGCGCATGCTTGGCGCACGACATCGGACACCCACCTTTTGGTCACAATGGCGAAGAGGCGTTGAATGAGGTCGCCGAAAGCTGTGGTGGTTTTGAAGGTAACGCGCAAAGTTTCCGGTTGTTGGTTCGACTCGAAGCCAAGACGGTCGATGAAACCGGCAAGTCCATTGGGTTGAATCTGACCCGCGCATCACTAGACGCCGCGACGAAGTACCCGTGGCCGCGCGCGACCAACCTCAAGAAGTTTGGCGTATATGACGACGACCAAGAGATCTTCAACTGGGTGCGCTTGGGTGCACCCGACGGCGCGCAATCCTTCGAGGCCCAGATCATGGATTGGTCGGATGATGTGGCGTATTCGGTCCACGACTTCGAAGACGCGTTGGTCAGCGGACAAGTAAAGCTGCACGATCTCAAGAATGATTTGCCGGAGTTATTCCGAGTCGCGCAAGAGTCCTTTGTCGCGGACCTGACCCAGCCAGAGTTGGAAGCGGCGCTCGCCAATCTTCAGCAACTTTCGTGTTGGCCCGCCTCGTATGACGGCAGCCACCGCGGATTGGCGCGTTTGAAAGACTTGGCCAGCCAATTAGTCGGTCGGTTTGCTCTGGCCGCCGAGCGCGAAACCCGCGATCGCTATGGCGACGGTGACCTAACCCGATATTCCGCGAATCTCGTGGTTCCGCGCGCACAACGAGTCGAAGTCGCTTTGCTGAAGGCGATAGCAACCGTTTATGTATTGAACGCAGCCTCTTCGCAAAAACGTTATGACGACGAGCAAGTGTTGATAAAAGAGTTGGTAGCCGCGGTGCTTCATAGCGCACCAGCATCGCTCGAATCCTTCTTCTTGCAGGATTGGGCGGCCGCCACAACCAATGCCGCAAAGCTGCGCGTTGTCATTGATCAGGTAGCCTCGTTGACGGATCCGGGCGCGATTGCGCTGCATCAAAAATTAGTTATAGACGGGTCAGCCCTCAAAGGTGCAGCGAAATAATGGCCGGCCGCATCAGAGACGAAGACGTTGCATACGTCCGCGACCACAGCGCGATTGATGAAGTCGTTGGGGAGTACGTTCAATTAAAGAATGCCGGTGGCGGTCAGAAGAAGGGCCTCTGCCCATTCCACGACGAGAAGAGCCCCTCTTTTCACGTGACGCCGTCTAAAGGATATTTCCATTGCTTTGGTTGCGCCGCGGGTGGCGACGTCATCGCGTTCGTGATGAAGCTCGAACACACCACCTTCACCGAAACGGTAGAACGGTTGGCCGAACGCATCGGGTATCAACTTCATTACGACACATCGGGCGGACCTTCGACTTCGAATGGAATTAACCGTTCGCGATTAGTTGCGGCGAATACGGCGGCGGCCGAGTTCTATCAATCCCAATTGCAATTGCCGGCGGCGCAACACGGTCGAGATTTCTTGCAAAAGCGCGGCTTTGATAAGGCGGCAGCGCAATCGTTCGGCGTCGGTTACGCGCCTGATGAATGGGATGCGCTCTACAAGTATCTGCGCACCAAAGGTTTTAGCGATATCGAAATCAGCACCGCTGGCCTTTCGAAAGAGGGCACCCGTGGTCCGATTGATAGATATCGCAATCGTTTGATCTGGCCGGTCAAAGACATCAGCGGGGACGTGGTCGGATTCGGCGCGCGCAAATTAGCGAGCGATGATGTGGATCAAGGCCCTAAGTATTTAAATACCGCCGAGACCCCGATCTATAAGAAGAGTCAGATTCTCTATGGCTTGGATATGGCGAAGAAAGAGATCGCCAAGAAGCGCCAGGTCGTGATCGTTGAGGGCTATACCGATGTGATGGCGGCGCACTTAGCGGGCGTCACTACCGCGGTTGCGACGTGCGGAACCGCCTTCGGCGACGACCACATCCGCGTGATTCGCCGATTGCTGATGGATGACGACGCCTTCCGCGGTGAGGTGATCTTCACCTTTGACGGAGATGCCGCGGGTCAGAAGGCAGCGCTGCGCGCCTTTGGCGATGACCAGAAATTTGTGACACAGACCTTCGTCGCGGTGGAGCCTTCGGGCATGGATCCATGCGAATTGCGCATCGCGCACGGCGATTCAGCGGTCCGCGATTTGATCGCCCGACGCGTTCCGCTCTTTGAATTTGCGATTAAATCCCAGATCGCCAAGTACGACATCAACACCGCCGAAGGCCGAGTCAGCGCGCTGAATGAAGTGACGCCCTTGATTGGAAAGATTCGTGACGCCTCGTTGCGCCCCGAATACTCACGATTGGTCGCGGGCTGGTTGGGCATGGAGACGGAAGTCGTTGCGGCCGCGGTCAAGAAGAGCGCCGGTCGTCCAAGCGCGGCTGCTCCAACACAAGCTGCACCGACTCAAGCCGAATCGGTCAACCTGCGCGATCCGGTCTTGATGTTGGAACGTGAAGTGTTGAAGGTGAAGTTGCAGATGCCCGAGATGGCACCGGCCTGGAACGAGCTTGAGAAGAACGCGTTTTCCTATTGGGCCTATCACCAATTGCGAGTCCAGATTGATGCCTTGCCCGAAATGGATATTCAAACTCTGCTGGAGCGGACCGAATCAGAAGATGTTCGTCGCTTGATCACAGAGTTGACGGTGGAACCTATTCGCACCGACGGTGAAGTCTCCGAGCGTTATGCGATGAGTGTTATGGCACGACTTCGTGAAGTGGCGCTCAGCCGTTCTATCGCCGAGATTAAATCCACTTTGCAGCGGCTTAATCCGGTCGAGAACGAGGCGCTATATCAAGAGACTTTCGCCTCACTGGTTGCCATGGAGGCGGCCCGTCGGACCCAGAAGGAGCTGGCCTTCGGGGAGTAGGGCCTCCGAATTAGAGCAGAAAAGCTTCTGCTAAACTTCCGATTCTGGCCGCGGCCAGGCCAATAGTCCCTCATAGCTCAATTGGCAGAGCACCCGACTGTTAATCGGGTGGTTCTTGGTTCGAGTCCAAGTGAGGGAGCACAGATAGAATCGCGATATGGCTAAATATTCAGGTGGCTCAGGCGCTATGGCGCAATCGTGGAAAAATCAACCAATAGCTACAAGTGTCTTGCGCTTATGGCTCGGAATCACCTGGGTCTATGGTGGTTGGAACAAGGCGACCGACGCCGGATTTCTCAATAAGGCCTCTGCGCATTACATCGGCGCACAACTCACTGGATATTTAAAGACATCGCCGATCGGCTTCATCTTGCGCCACATGATCGAGCATGCCCAACTCATTGGCTGGGGCACGATGGTGCTCGAGTTTGCAATCGGCTTTGCAATCCTGGCCGGCTTCTCGATGCAATTGATGTCTTTGGTTGGTTTTGGACTCTCGACCGTGCTCTGGTTGTCGGCGACGTGGAGCGTTAAGCCATACTTCTTGGGTAGCGACACCGCATATATGGTTTTGTGGGCCGCGCTCTTCTTTTTGGTTCGCGATGCCGTCAAGGGCAAGCGCAATAGTTCAGTCATTAGCGACCTGACCGAACGCCGTAACTTTGTGCGATTGGTTGGCGTCGGCGTCGCGGGCGTTGCCGCCTCACTCGCCGGAACCAAGTTCCGCGCTCGTATAGCAACGCCTGAGGCGGGCTCTGCGATTACGACTGTCGCGGCATTCCCGGTTGGCTCGACCATGAACTTCACGGCGGCCGATGGTTCGCCAGCGGTCTTGTTCCGCACCGCTGCGGGCGTCTTTGCTTATTCCGCGATCTGCACCCACCAGGGTTGCACGGTCGCCTACGACTCGGGATCGCACCTGTTGGCCTGCCCATGCCATGGCGCGAAGTTTGATCCCGCCAAGAACGCCGCTGTAGTGCAGGGACCTGCGCAATCACCGCTGGCCTCAATCAAGGTAGCCATCGCGGGCGCCAATATTGTCCAGATATAAATTGTCCAAATTTAAATTGTCGGTAACAAACCAGAAATGAATCGGGGATAGGTTTCTCTTATGGCACTCTTCAAATTACAGATTTCGCTCCCTGATCGTCCGGGTTCATTGGGTGCCGTGGCATCCGCGATTGGATTCGCCGGTGGAGATATTCGATCACTCGTCGTTCTTCGCAGCGAAGAAGGTCGCGGCGTGGATGACATGACGGTGGCGATTCCAGGGTCCGACCCGACCGATTTGCTCGAAGTACTCAGCCAGATTGGCGGCGTAGAAGTTATTTCAGTCGAAGCGGCGCAATAGTTTTATTTAAGCTTCACATCCCGCAGCTGACCCGCGGATTGTTCTGGCTTCATATCCATAACGAAGGCGTTCATCGCGGATTCTGATCCCGCCAAGTACTTCAATTTTCCGGGTGCGCGGCGGACGCTGGTGATCTGCCAATGCGCGCGCAACGCATCGCGACCAGTACGCACTGGGGCTTGGTGCCACGCGCCGATATAGGCCATCTGAATTCCAAATACGCCATCGAGGCGTTGCATGACTTCCTTTGCAATCTCGGGGAAGGCATCCGCCGCGACGTCATCGAGTTCGGCCAAATCTGGAACCGAACGGCGAGGCGCAACATGGATTTCAAAGGGATAACGAGATGCGTAAGGAACGTAGGCGACCCACTCGGAGTTCTTCGCGACGATGCGGACTTCGTCCTTTAATTCGCGCGCGACAATGTCGTCCATCAAGACTCGACCGGTTTTCTTGAGATGAGCTTGCGCGACGTCCAACATATTTTGCGTGCGCGGCGTGATGAATGAATACGCGTAGATCTGGCCGTGCGGGTGGTTGAGGGTTACGCCGACTTCTTCGCCGCGGTTTTCAAAGGGAAATACTTGTTCGATGTATGACAAGGTCGAGAGCTCGCGGGTGCGGTCGCGCCATGCCTCCATCACCATGCGGATTTGATGAAGCGATAATTCGCCGAACGAACCCTCGTGTTGGTCGGTGTAACACACGACTTCACACTTGCCGGCGGCCGGCACGTCGGGGGTATCAAAGCCAGTGATGACACCATGACGGAAGTCGTCGTGCGGTGCAGTCAACGCAGGTGTTCGGTTGTCGAAGACAGCGACTTGGTAGGACGACTCTGGAATTTCGGAAGCCAAATCCTCGCGCGTGGGACAGAGTGGGCAGAGTTCCTTCGGTGGCAAGAAGGCGCGACCCTGGCGGTGCGACGCGACGATCACCCATTCGTTTACTAGCGGATCGAGGCGCAGGTCACCGATGCCGGGCATCGCTTCGACTTGGCGTTGGTCCACCGCGGTGCGTGCGACGACGCCATCGTCGTAATAACGGATGGTGCGGCCGTCGGCCATGGTGCGATCGGTGCGGATAATCCCGGCCGTTAACTCAACGGGTTGCTTATCTGCAGACATAGAGGCGAGCTTATCTGATGTGACTAGTTACGAACTTGGCCCGCGCATACATCCACGGGTTTAGTTGGAGTTTTCGTGGGTGATGGCGTTGGGGTTGGTGTGGGCGTTGGTCCCTGTGTCACGACAACTTGCACGGGCGTCGATGAGGGTGCGTGCGTGCCCGTGGGGTCGAGGAACTCGACTAGGCCGAGATAAGTTCCCGCAGGCAATCCAGTGATTGTGATTGTCCATCGTCCGGTAGCAGACCGCACGACAGATTGCGTTCCCGATGGCGCCAACGAGCTGATTGATTTGTAATCGACCGACCCTGTAACGACAGGGGTTCCATCAGGGCGCGAGACATCCACGACAAAGGTCACGGGGTCGTTGGTTGTCGCGGATTGTTGTGAATCGATACGCAAGGTGCTGGTTTCGTTGACAGGTAACAAGTCATTCAACGAAGGAGTCCATACACCGCGCACCAGGCGATAGAACTGAGATGCGGTGCCGGCGAAAAGATTGAGGTCGACGCGATCGCTGGGCACGCCATATTTCGATCCGATGCCGCACGATGAGTATTGCCAGATCTGCCATTGCGAGGAACAGTCGGCTTTGGTCCACGCGGTGGCAAAGCAGCCCACTGGTTTGGTTGCGGGTTGTGTTGTTGCGGTGGGCAAGACTTTCGCATACGCCGCAACCCATAACGGATATTGCGTCAATGTGGTGGCACGATTGATAGCTGCTTCTAAGAATTGGGCGTAGGAATACACGATTGGTTTGCGCACGGTCTTTGCCGCGACGGTGTCGAGCCAGGTTTGAGTCCAGAGCGTGACGTTGTTGCGGTTGGTGTATTTGGTGCAGACGCCGCGCGATGCCCGCACGCAGTTGTTCTCGATATCCAACGCCATAGGTAAGTCGCGTGGGGTGTAACCACCGATGGAGGACAAGCGCCAGATTGCCTTCTGTGCTTGCGCTTTCGCATCAGTCACGATTGCCTTCGGATCATTGGTATCCGGAAGATAGGCGTAGTAATACATACCGGTGTAGAGACCCGCGGCTTGAGCTGCAGGACGATCAATCTTTAAATACTTGAGTGCCATCGAATCAGCGGCATCTTGCGAATCTCCACCTTTGATAATGACAAAGCGAACGCCACTGGAATACATCGCACCAAAGTCGATAGGGGATTGGCCGGGATGTTGCCACTGCGAGATATCGATACCCGCGATGCGATTGCCGGGGCCTGCAGCGGTCAAACCTGCGGCAACGGCGTTATCGGTGACAAGCGAAAGGCAGAGCGCAATCAGAATAGAGAGGCGAGCTAGACCTCGACGATGGTCAGCTCGACGCCAGCGATAGATGCGATGCATGTGCGTAGTTTGGCAAGGTGTTCGGGCTTTCGGACAGATTTGTAGTCGTGTGGGCCGCCGAATTTAGAAACATCCGCAAAAGAGAGAGTTAGCTCACCGTTTTCGAGTGAAACCAGCCGCGCATCGAAGTAGGCAAGCCAGGCGATGCGATCTTGATCCAACAGCGCATCGAGCACCTGATTCCACTGCGCTTTAAGTTGCTCGAGGGTTAGTTCCACGAGTCAGAGTCTACAAAGTGTTCTACAAACGCGATGCCGGGTTGCTCAAGACCACCCGCGATTCCTTCTGCCACAAGTTCACGAATCTCCGCCAGGGAATTGCCTGTCACGAGATATCTCACCGATTCGCCGGCCTCCATGATGTCCGCACGAGCACTCCAATAGCCGGGCTCATCTTCAGTAATTTGAAGTGTGTAGGTGGTCATGATTGCAATCTATCGTTTTCCACATCGAATAGATATCCACTGATGAAGATTGTCGTTATATAAGTTTCATAGACAAACGCTTAGGTCCAGTAATGAATCGGAAAAAATTGTTGAAGCGAATCAGAAATAGGGCTCGTGAGCTTGGATTACCGAGAGGGGATATAACCCACGCAGGTAGCCACGACAAAGTAACTGTTGGTAACTCTTTCGTCATAATTCCTCGCCACAAAGAGATTGCTGAAATGACCGCAGAGGGTATTATGAAATCGCTTGAACCTACGTTGGGGAAAGACTGGTGGCGCAATGATTAAGACGAAACATATTGGGATTTATCGGGAATCAATAGTTGATGGTCAGACTGTTTTGACAGTTCAATTTCCCGAGATTCAAGAGTTCGAGTTTTCGGCGACTAATTTGGAGGACCTCGAAGACATTTCGATTCGCTACCTACGCGACCTTGAAGATCTCGACGAGGGCACTTTCGAGGTGGAGTTTCTCCCCGAAGATTCACGTTCAATTTAAGCGGAGTGGGGCGGGTCGGGCTCGAACCGACGACGACCGGATTATGAGTCCGGGGCTCTAACCAACTGAGCTACCGCCCCAGATGCTTACCTGAGGTATCTGGCACAGTCTAGGCTAGGCATCGTGAAGCGCCGAATATTCATCCTTGTCAGCGCGCTTCTCGTAACCATTGCACCAACAGCGCACGCAGCACCCATCTACACATTCCCTGTGCAAGGCTGCACATACACATACGGCCATTATCACCATGACTATCCCGCCACCGACATCCTGACTCACATCGGATGCTTATTCGTGGCTCCCACCTCTGGCGTTGTCGATGAAGTTAATCGCGTTGATCGTTTTACCTGGAAGACAGATCTCGGTGCCGACCGTGGTGGCCTGTCGATTTCTATCGTGGGCGACGACGGTGTTCGTTATTACGGATCCCATCTTTCATACATCAGCGCCAAGATTGTGCCTGGTTCTCGGGTGACCGTTGGCGAAGTCATGGGTCGCACGGGGGATAGCGGTGATGCCAAGGGCACCACGCCTCATCTTCACTTTGGAATTTCGTGGCCCACGCCCGCAAATATTTGGTGGGTGCGTCGAGGAGAGCTGTATCCGTGGAAATACTTAGATGCGTGGAAAGTAGGCAAAGACCTGTCGCCCACGCCATCGGTCGCGGCGCTAGAGAAGAAGGTAGGACAAGTCCCGGTTCATACGGGGTATTAGATTTTGCGTTTTGTAGACCGCGCGGGGGACACCGTCCCGCCGACCACTGCCCAGTAGACAATTTACGATTAATGCATGAGAGTCGCTGACAAGAAACGTTTTGTCGCCTCGGTCATTGCTTTACTACTTTCACTTTACGGAGTGGTCCAACCAACCGTTGCACACGCTTCTAACCCAAGTTGCTCGCCGACGGCCACAACGGTTGGCTCACAAACTGTTTTGGAATTCGATTACGCCGGATCGGATACCAACACAAACGGAAACAACAAGGCATCCACGTGCGATTGGACTGTGCCTAGTTTTGTCACATCGATTTCAGTGGTGGTCGTTGGCGGTGGCGGTAGTGGTGGCTATGGAAACCAAGGTGGCGGAGGCGGGGGCGGAGAGGTTCTCTACTCATCATCGCCAATTACCGTTTCACCAAACTCAATCAAAACGATCTCCGTTGGAGCCGGTGGTGGCGGAATCAATTCTCAGGTGTCGATTGCACAAGGAAACGATGGCGCCACTTCATCATTTGCTGGAGTAGTTGCGCACGGCGGCGGTGGTGGTGGAGGTGGACGTCCCACCGACACGAATCTAATGAACAGCGGTCGCACGGGTGGTTCCACTGGCGGAAACAGCCGCTATGGTTCTTTAACGAATTCGACGACTCAAACGCAATCTTTCGGCTGGGTTTCACTTTCAAACATCGGCGGGATCGGCGCGGGAAAACAAGATAACAATGCCGGCGTTGCCAATTCGCCCACGTGTTGGCCCTATGGTGCAGGCGGTGGTGGTGGCGGTGCGATGTCGGTTGGTACATCTGCAACGGCGTCGTGTACTGGATCGGCTGGCGTTGTCACGGTAACCGCGGGTCAAGGGGGAGCAGGCGCGTATTTATTAGGTCGGTGCGTCGGCGGCGGTGGCGGTTCGCAGGCATACAACAGTTCGAGCAACTCGGGAACGAGCAATTTAACGCGCACGAGTTCCGTTCCATGCATCGATCCACTTTCCAACCAAACAATTGCGAACGCCAATAGCGGTGGATATGACACGACCGGCTCGAACCCAATAGCAGGCGACTCAAATTCAGGATCAGGTGCAAGCTCAAGCGGGTTAAATTCGGGCACAGCGCCGAATGGTTCTAACGGTGTTGTGTTAATTGCTTACGCGGGAATCGGGTGCACAGCGGGCTCGTATTCCACAACCACTTCGGGTTCGTACACGATTGGAACCTTCATGACACCAGACGAGGTCAATACCAATGCAACATGCACTTGGGTTGCGCCGTCTGGAGTATCCGTCATCGACGTGCTTGTGGTTGGTGGTGGTGGCGGTGGTGGTGGTGAGTACGTTGGCGGTGGTGGCGGTGGTGGCGCATTCTTATTTAGGCAAAATTATTATGTGAACGGACAAGGTTCGATAAGCGTCACGGTGGGACACGGCGGCGCAGGTGGTGCCGCCACGCCGGGAAGTGCAGGCGCAAACGGGCAGTCCACATCATTCGGATCGCTCAGTAGCGCAGGTGGCGGTGGCGGCGGTGGCTTCACGAGTACATCAACTTCCCATGCTGGAGCAACGGGTGGATCTGGCGGCGGTGGCGCCGGTTCCGGTGGCGCATGCGCCAACTCTTACTGCAACGGCGGCGCGGGAAATCAGGGGGATTACTTCACAACCGGTTCTGGTTACGCAGGTGGTAACGGAATCAACGGCGGTGGTAACGGCGGTGGCGGAGGAGGCGGAGCGAGCGCAGTAGGAGCAAATGCCACGTCGACAAGCGGTGGCAATGGTGGCGCCGGTCTGACCGATCCGATTAACTCTTCAAATACTTTTGCTGCAGGCGGCGGTGGTGGTTCTGATAACTCTGGCAGCGCGGTAGGTGGATCTGGTGGCAGTTCGATTGGTGGAAACGGTGGATATGGGTCGCATGCACCGACCAGCGCAACGGCACAGACCGGATCTGGCGGAGGTGGAGCTGACAACAGTTCGGCCGGTGGAAATGGTTCTTCGGGAATCGTCGAAATCCGTTGGCTGACGCCAACGACATGTTCGGAGACTCCAACAATTAATGGTTTAAATGAGACGGTCACAATCACAACCTCCGCTTCATCTTCGCCCTGCACAGAAAATTGGAGTGCTCCTTCCGGAGTTACATCTATTCAGTATTTGATTGTCGCTGGCGGTGGTGGAGGTGGTTTTGACGGCGGTGGCGGTGGAGGTGGTGGTGGATATTTATATTCATCATCCACGTCTGTCGTATCTGGCGCGACATACCCAATTGTTATTGGAAATGGTGGGTCTGGAGGAGGGCAAACCTATTTCTACAATGTTTCAAAAACGGGAAGCTACGGATTGTCTGGTTCTAATGGCGGAGATTCATCATTCGGTGCATCTAACGTCGCAGTAGGCGGCGGTGGTGGTGGTGGACGATTGTTCCAAGGTCACGTGGGTGGATCCGGCGGCGGTACGGGTCACGTGAGTGGAGCCTCGGGAGGTGCGGCGTCAACAGCACGAGGAAGCACACAAGGTAATGCAGGTGGTGACAACCTAAGTAGTTACGGGTACGGCGGCGGTGGCGGAGGTGCCGGAAGTTCTGGATCAAGCGCCGGCTCGTCCGCGGGCGGTAACGGCGGAAATGGAGTTTCCTATTTTGGAACTATTTACTCAGCGGGTGGTGGCGGAGGAACTTTTAATGGTTCAACGGCAGCAACTGGCGGAAGCAGTAACACCGGTGGCATAGGTGGTACGTATACGAATGCTGGTGGAAACGGTGTATCAAATACGGGATCAGGTGGTGGCGGAGGTGGCCACGCGGGCACATATCCGACCCCAGGAAATGGTTCTGCCGGCACAGTCATTTTGGTTTTCAGAATTGCAGTATCGAATTCGATAAGTTCTGCTTTGAGCGATGGCACCCAAAGCGTCGTATACCGGACCACCAAAAACATTGTTGTAAACGTTCAGAATGCAGGTAAGGCGACATTCTCTATCTACGGAAAAGCGATTCCTGGATGCAAAAACATCGCGGCGGTGGGTCGTGGTTCTAGCTACTCCGTGACGTGCGCGTGGAAACCTTCGATCCTTGGGCAAGTCACCGTTGTAGTCACTTTTAAGCCCACTTATTCGCAGCAACCGGTACTAACATCGTTGCTCATGAATGTGGCGGCGGCAGCCCGGGGAACGCCTCGATAATTTAAATCTAAGGGGTTACTGGGAAACTTCGACTCTTAATTTGCGTCAAGTTGTACGGCTTAATTGTGACGTTTCTCCGATAGGCCAAGGTGTCATTGCAGGCTAGTTGAGTGGGAACAATTGCTACGGTGAAATATCGTGCGGTCAATCCCCAGTTAGTCTTAGCGGTTGTGAGATAGAAACTAAGTGACTGCAGCACTGTTGCAACGGTCGTCTCATTGCCGGTACTGACCGCTGAGTTGGATCGGTCGCCACTTATCGAAGCTCCGCCATATGAAGCATCGGCTGATCCTTGGGTTCCAATGTCGACACTAAGGACGCTCGACGGGTCCGCCGAGAAGGCAGAGTTTGCCGATGTAATGCAGACCATTTCATCGTTATAGGCGATTGGATTCACTCGGTTCAGATTCGCTGTTTTGCTTCGCGGATCCACGGGTATGACCGAAGGCAAGCGCCCAAGTGGTTGATACAAAACGGGTATATAGGTCGTCGATGCAACAAGAGTGTCGTATCTAACCGTGACCGTCACCGAATCGTAAAAATGGGCGGATCCATCAGGTTTGTAGTAAATGTATGTAAGCGCTGTGCTCACATTTGGCGGCGCTCCGGCGAAAGTAAAGGAGACCGTTGACGCTGCTGCCGTCGATGGGGGAGCCGGAGTAAGTCCCGTCGTGTATGTGTCATATACGGTGCCGTGCGTGGCCGATACTGAGACCGTTTCGCTCGCAATCGCAGTACCTGACTCGTCGTATGTGAATCCTGCGATGGAAACAGGATTCACATAGCCAGTTTGTGCCGTGAGTGAATCCACTCTTATGAAAGCGCCAGTTATGTAGCTCGCCGATGTAATCGTAAATGTGGTTGCCGACTGTTGATTAGCATTGGAACCGTTCTGGAATGTATAGCTAATAACCAATGGCGCTGAAAGCGAAGTAATACCGCCAGAACCTGAAACGGTGAGGGTCTGTGAGTCCGAATTGATTGAAACTGAACATGTGGTGCCGCTCGGACACCCACTCTTTACGTTCGCGCTCACGACCTTAAGAGATGTGCCTGGTGAATTAAAGCCAAGATCGTTGGAAAGAACGTTATAAGAAATAGTCGTGTTATTTGCCGAAGTGTTATTTCCCGATGCAATCGTGGCATCAGGGCAGGCGGCAAGGGGTGTAAAGACAATGTCGTCGAGCAAGTTACCGATTGAGCCTGAAATGGTACTTGCGAATCCAAATCGCGTAGTTGTGTCGCCCGCAGGCACAACATAACTTCCACGATAAAGACCCCAGACGTTCTGGTTGCCCGACACGGTGTATGGGTAAGTAATTGATACCGCCGGAGTAACGCCATTGACGGCCACGGTTTGCGGAATAAGCGTGACTGTATCATTCGGGAATGAAACGTGAGTGGTGTCACTAAATCCTGGGGCGGAAGGAGCGCTCGCAAAGTTTGAGGGCGTGAAACCGACGGTATCTCGAGCGTCAGAAATTGCTTGAGAGTAATAATTAAGACGCGAGCTGATTGGATTTCCGATTTCGACTGTCATGGTTTCAGCTGCAACTCCACTATCTCGACCCTTATGCGCAAGACTCCATAGCATCACTGTGCCGGGGGTCGTGAGTACGTCTTGGTAAAGCATTCCTTGACTCGCAGCATTAATTTCCGCAAAGTAACTTCCGTCGTATGGAGTCGCGGTTGCGTTGTCAATTGTGCTACTCGGAGCGATTTTATTGAGCGCATTAGTGAAAGGAGGATGAGACGTCGAACTCGTCGCAGATGTCGCTGTATCTATCAAGCGCTGGACTTCAATGTCGTATTCAGACCCATTGAGAGCTGTCGTTTTCCAATAGAAATTCGGAGTCGTCTGGTTGATATCCGAAATTTGGTAAACGTTTCCACTATACGTCTGCCAGGTGTAGGTGCTCGGGATTCCATTCTCAAATGATCCATTTTGGAGTGTTTGAAAATTAGAGCAAGTTGAAATTGCCGACAATGTGGATGTAAACGATGAGGTTGCCGTCGAGGGAGCTGACGTCAGGCCAGACGCATTAGTGGCGGTCACCTTTACGACGTAGTTTCCGCTGGTAATTCCAGAAATCGTGCACGTGGTAGGTGGCGCGGAAGCAACCGACCCTGTTGCAGTGCACAAGAATCCTTGTGCTGTATTTCCGGTCGCTGCGTCATAGACGGTAGCAGTGTATGAACGCGTTCCGCTTGCTGCTTCTCCAATACCCCAGCTGCCTGGTGCGGTCCACGAAATAACCTGCTGCGAGTTCGATGACCCCTGGGAAATTGTTGGACTGATGGGGGAGTCTGGTGGCGTGACCGCTTGAGCGGGTCCCATAGTGAAAAGCGCGAGGAAAAGCGTCGCGAGAAGCGCCTTTACAGTGGCATTTCGCAGTGCGATCTTTTGCTTCACGGGGGAGATACTAATTCGCGCACTTCCCACAAAAAGAGGACATTGTCAGCCAATCGGCGGACATAGTTTTGTGGCGAGCAAAGTGGCTGGTTGCAACTTAACGATGCCGTCGTAGAGCAACCGTTTGCCGCTAATTTACTTGGATGGTAACGCTATCTGTGTTGAGGACAAGAATTTCCACAGAGCGATTCTTCGACGCATCGCCGATTCCCGCCAATTGAGCAAGCCAACTATCGGTGCTGATATCGAACTTGCCTTCACCCATCAGATTAATTTTCGTCTCCTGGCCGTCGCTAATGCGATCGGAGGTCCATCGGTATAACTCCCGCGCTGGCTCATATTCAAAGAACTCGGAGCAGAGTAGAAATGCACGAATTTTTTGAATTTCGAGGTTGAGCGCTTTCACCTGCAATTCTTTTTGCGTCCGCGGAAACGAAAATGCCCCGAGAAAACTCTCCAGTTCATCGACGAGCTCTTGGCGAGCGATGCTCACCAACTTTTCTGTCGCCTCCACATTCGTTTCCTCAAGATCCGTCTGACGAGAGAGTCGCGCATCCGCTTCCAAATTTCGATTTCTGATACGACCAATCAGAAAAGCGGTAATGAGAATGAAGATAATTCCTGGCGTAGAACCAGCCAAAATGCTGTTGCACGACCGTGGAAAATTGATCGTGGTTAAAAGCGACTCAGCTAGGAAAACTATTCCCGGAAGCCAGCGGAGTACAACCTTCTCAGTCTTGGCTGAGACTAAAAAGATAGCCGATAGCATCCCGTTGAACATCCAAGCGAGCGCGGGAATGCTGGCGCACGAAATCGTTCGAAATTCGAGCAACGGAAGAATCGAAAGCGCAGAAATGGTGGCCAACCATCGGGTCGCAATCTCAAAACCTCGACCATAGAGCGACCAGGCCGCTGAGAAGACGCAAATTGCGAAAACTATTCGTTCGGCCGTAGGCGCTCCCTTGATGAACAAACCCGGCAGAATGCTTAATCCATAAAATGTGGATACCGCCAAGAAGTATTTGGTGAGAACTTCGACCGCCGCGTATCGGAGCCGCTTCAGTTCCGAGACCGGGTCGCTTTCCACCAAGTCGATGCTAAAGGTGAGGGAATGAATGAGCTCGGGCTGATCTGTGGATGGGGCGACCTGGTAAGTGGCAGCAATACCCTTGGCGAGACGTGCGACAGATTTAGATCCCATCGCTGCTTGCGCAGCCCCGACGTGTTGGTTGGCTGGCAGATTGCGGAGAGAGTTCTCCAGCACACGTAATTCGTAGGTACTCGCGTGTGAATTGATGAGGTCAATCCGAACCGACGTTGCGCCGGCATGCCGGTCGGCGTTGATCGCTATTTCTCGAACGAGTTCAACGAGTTGGAGTCGGAGAAATTGGGAAAACTGGTCGCTCGGAAAGTCTCCTATAGCGAGGCGAACATTTCCAACCATTAGATTCGGAAATTGATCTGCAATCATCTGTGGGATTGAACTGTTCCCAATGCTTGCATCCTTGCTTATCGACGCTAAGTCTTCGCCCACAATTCGCCTGAGTTCGTCCGGTTCGATACCCGAATCCTCAGCTCGATTGCGAAGCACAAGTAGAGAGTTGAGCACTGTGCCATGAAGTTGGAGGTTCAGGAAATCTCGAAGGTTCATGCGCTTGAGGAATTGACGGCGGTAGAACATTCGGGTGCGAAGCTCGTCTAATTCGACATCCATTGCATCACACATGGATAAATAGTCGACTCGCATTCGGACCATCGCCAATGTCACGATGAAAATCCAGAGAGAGGAGAAGTAACTTCCGAAGTATTGAATATCGGACAAGTCGCTTGTGCTAGGAAGGTGTGACTTCGCGATGATGTATTCCGCAATCGCAATTATCGCGGCGCTGAAATAAGAGAGCTGCTTATTGCCAGTACCAGTGATGTATACAGCGGTAAGAATGCAGGTAAGTCCGTTCGAGATCCACGGGTATTGAGCAGAATTGTCCACGATCAACGGGATAAGGATGAAGAAGCCGAGGAGTGGAGCAAAGCTGACTGGTGAATCGGTACGGCTAATGTGAATAAGTCCACCTACGTAAAGAATGACCGTTACGCCTGCAAACGCAAACTGCCAAAACGCTAATGGGTTAGGACTCGTGAAAGCGGCAAAAATTTCGTAGAGCGCGTAGCAACCGATGGTGACTATCGAGACGCGCGTAATCGCCAACGCTGCAATTTCACGTTCGCTACGGACGATTAAATCTTCGCGGATCCCTGCTTGCACCCTCAGAGAGTAGCGGAGGCTTATAAGCGGTCAGCTTGCAAGTTGAGCTTTATCGTGAAATAGCTAGGGTCACTGGGCGACAAATCGGGATTGCGTAACTCGAATTCCAGTACACCACCCCGGAATTCAGGCTTGGTCTTAATAGCTACCTTGTAGCGAATGATCTGACCCGCGCGCATCTTTCCCGTGCGCTGTCGCTTCTCGGTCACACCAAAAAGCTCTTCGGGGTGGATGATGGAGATCCCAGCGGGGGCACGTAGAACGGCCAACATATCGGGTAGTGGCTTCTTGCCTTCGTTCTTAATCAGAACAAAAACTGGAGCGGCGGTCACGCCCACCTCGGATTGATCAACATTGACTGCGGCAGAAACTGTGGAGATGTCCACATCTGCCACATTCAACCCCTGCGCCGGCCGCAGGAGCCAACGGGACTCTGTACGCTTAAAAAGGGAGAGTGCCATTAGATAGCCGTGGACTTAATTTCATCGGGCATAGATTCCAGAACAAAACGGAATGTGTTCATGTCTTCCAAAATCTTCCCGCAACCCAAAACAACAGCGCGCAACGGATCTTCTACGTGGTGGCACTTCAGTCCAGTTTGTTCCTCCAACAGCTGGGGGAGTCCTTGGAGCAGCGATCCGCCACCGGTCAGATGGATTCCTTCGCGCAAGATGTCCGCCGCTAAATCAGGTGGGACTGAATCGAGCAATCGGCGAAGTTCAGCAACGATTAGAGAGATCGGTTCTTTGATGGAGTTGTAAACCTCGTCTGCGCCAATCTCGAATTCCACGGGCAGGCCGAGCTTCATGTCGACGCCCAGCAACTTGCCAGGGGCCTTGTTTGTAATGACCGCTTGACCATGATGTTGCAGGAATTCTTCCGCTGTCTTATCACCGATGTTGATGCGTCGATTGTTCTTCAGATAGTTCACAAAAGCAGACGAGAGTGCTTCAGCGCCAATCCGAAGTGATCGAGAATCGACCACGCGACCGAGTGAGAGCATTGCTAGGTCGGTGGTTCCAGCACCCACATCGATTACTAAACAGCCACGAGGAAGCGAGAAATTGAGATTGGAACCAATCGCCGCTGCTACGGGTTCTTGCACCGCATAGACCTTGGCGATTCGTGAGGAGTCCAAAGCATCTTGAAAAGTTTTGAATTCTGCGCCAGAAATACGTGATGGCACACCCACGACAACGCGTAGCGGAGAGAAGCGGTTGTAGCGAACCACTTGGCGGATCGCCATCTGGAGAAAATTGCGCGCCGCTGCGAAATCAGAAACAACGCCGGTGCTGAGCGGACGAACTACGCGAATACTCGGTGGCGTGCGACCAATCATGTCCGCCGCAACATTTCCGATCGCGATTGCAGAGTTAGTGGTTTCGTCATAGGCGATGGCGGTTGCTTCGTTGAAGACCAAACCTTTGCCCTTGACGTGAATCAAGGTATTCGCCGTGCCTAAATCAATTGCAATATCTGCCATGTGACGCCCCTTTGATTAGTTGAAGGGTGTCAAAAACTCGAGGCGGGAGCAGGGGTCAAACTGTCGGCTGATAGGTGGGCAGACCACCATTCGTGGGTCAAATGGTGGACATCTGGCGGAAATGGCGATGTACGCGGCGCATTAGCTTTATCCCGTGAGCAAAGAGAAGGACGGCAAGAAAAGGCGCAAGCGCATGACGCTTGAGGGCTTCGCTGCATCCGTCGAATTGCCTGAAGGTCACCAACTGATTATTGGCGAATTGCCGGCTGGGACGGTTGTTGAAGTAGCAACGTGGCAAGGTGTCGGACGACCAGATGACACGACTAATCGATTCTTATTGACCGCAGACGGTCCCGGTTTGCAAAACCGACGTCGCGAGGAAATTGAGCGCGCACCAGAGCCGGTTGCTCCAGCTCAACCAATTTCTGAAGTACCAATTCCAAAATCTGCTCCAAAGGAAAACCCTGAACCCTTTCTCGGAGTAACCACTCTGGAAAAACCTGAGGTGAGTCCGGTTACCGCTACACCTGTTTCGCCGTGGCGTAATCGCGGTCGTGCGGCATTTACGGTCGCAGCATCAATCGCAATCATCGTGGTCTTTCTCAACATCATTGGATTGTCTTTTACGGTGCCTACCATCGGCGCCAAGACGGTCTTTGGAAATACCACCAACTCGTTGGTGATTTATAAGCGCGGGAGTGCGCTGCAAGATAACGCTCCAACAGTGGTCATTACCGATAACGCGGGCAAGAAGGTCGTTGTACTGGGCGCAGCCACCGTGTACAGCGCAACTCAATTGGAACTCAGTACAACAAAGGGATTGTTATTAGAAAACGCTAATACTGTCGCTGGACAGAGCGTGATCGCGATACCATTTTTGGGGTGGATTCTCGGCCCAATTTTCCACTAAATAGACCGCTTTTAAATTACTGAATCACGCCTTCGTCGCGCAGCGTGCGATACATATCCGTCTTCGTGCGGATCGGAGTCCCCGCCATGCGGTACTTCATCTTCGCGCGTTCGATGTATTGCTTGACTGTAGACGGCGCGACGTTCATGCGACGAGCCACCGCGTCCAGCTTGAGACCAGAGGCATAGAGGACGAGTGCCTTCTTCTCCTGAGCGCTTAATTCGTCGGACGTCTTGGCGGTAAAGCTCAACGCCTGATTAAGAATCGGAGAAATCCACTCGCTGCCATCGACAATCGTCTTAATAGCCTTCTTAATTTCGTCGCTCGACGAGTCCTTGCTGACGAAGCCCTTCGCACCCATCTGAAAGGCGCTCTTTACGGACTCGAAGTTACTTAAGGCGCTGATGACCAGAACCGGAATCTTCTTCGAGCTAAAAAGTGTCACGATTTCACCAGGAGATCGGCCGTCGCCGAGGTGGAGGTCAACAATCGCGATTGAGACCGAGTGGTCATCGCAGGCGGCACGAGCCTGGTGCGCGTCGGCCCCGTCGTAGATAAAAGTCGCCGTTGGGAATTCCGAGCGGACGAAGTTCTTCAGACCCTCACGATAGAGCGGGTGGTCCTCCAAGAGGACGACATTGATTGGCTCGGCCATGAGCATGAGGGTAGGCATTCGCGTCCACCTCCCATCGCACATGGATGTCATCGGAATGGTGGTCAGAGTAAGTGATGGCAGTCTGGGAATCAACGCCCTTTTCTTGGCAGAGTTCGGCTCGTGCCTGGCTCCCTTCTCTCACTTCGGCCACGAGTCGCTTGGGCGCCGGGCGCCCTATTTTTGCTCACCTCGGTTGTGTGCCTCCCGGGGTGGCTGATCAAGAACGACTTCGATCGAAATGCGGCTCCGCAATTTGTCACGCTTTCGATATCGGCCGTGATTCTCGGACTTCTCTTTATCTCGTGGCGCTCGCGCACCGCCCTGCCAATCGCCGTCCACGTCGGGGTCTATGCGCTATTGATCACTGCGAGCATTTCGCTCTTCATGGGTCATAACTTAATTAACGGACTAACCGGCGACACCGGCCGTTACACCGGCCTTGTTTCACTCTTTGCGCTACTCGCTATTGCGCTTTTCTTTTCACAACTGAATGAAAGCCAATTCGCTCAGTTCTATCCGTGGTTGATTGCCGCATTCCTGATTGTTGATGTTCTAGGAATAATTCAGGCACTCGGTTGGATCACGATGCCGGGCGACGGGGGAGTTGGCTCGACTCTCGGCAATCTCGACTTTCTCTCGGCCTGGGTAGGCACATCGTTTCCACTCTTTTTTTGGCGGCGCATCAAATCTCGTTCTCATGCTCTAGTCATTGGATTGATTTTCGCGCTCTCGTTGTGGCTGATGATCAAGATCGGCGCCAAGCAAGGCCTGTTGGACTTCATCATCTTGATTCCTGTGATCTTGATTTACCTTGGTCGCCATCGACTGAAGGGTCTTGGCTTGTCGACTGCGGTGTGGACTGGTATCGGCACCTTCGTAACAATCCTGTGGGCTGAGGCGATTTACCTAGTACCGATGGCAAAGCTTCCGGTTCCGGGTATCGCAGGAGATCCCAATGTACGGATCCGCACCGATTTCTGGTTCAGCGGCTTTGGTCAATTCGCGCACCACATTTTGTTGGGCGTAGGGCCAGACAACTACGGAAACTATTACGAGCGCTATCGCTCTCTCTCGTCGGTAAAGCTGACCGAGTCGGTATTGGCAAACGACGCGCATTCATCAGTTGTGCAAACCTTTGCCACACTCGGACTAGCAAGCGTGCTTGCCTTCATCGTGCTTCTGATTCTTTACATTCGCTCTCTTGTCGTTTTGATCAACGACGATCAACGGCGCTGGCACGGCGCGGTTCTAGCCGTCTTTTCATTGGTCTACTTTACGAATTCGGCAATCAGCCCGATTACCTTGCCCAATAAATTCTTGTTCTGGGCGGTTGCTGGGTACGTCATTGGGTCGGCCCAACGAATTCGACCATTGCGAGTATGGACTTCTGAAGTCGCCACCCGGGCCGTCGTTGGAGTGATGGCGGCAGTGATTCTTTTCGTAACTGCCAACTTTGCTTGGGCTGATTACCGCTTTATTTACTCGGGTAAGAGCTACTCACCCTCGCCGTACTTGCCATGCACCCTCTATTTCAACCAAGAGTTGGCAAAGAGCACCTCCGACCCTGCGGTCGCACTACGTGAAGCAAATTCCGAGGTTAAGAACAACCCTCGGTGCCTTGATGCACAATTCCTCCTCGCAAATGTTTATCTGAAAGAAGGCAATCTTGCCGCGGCTAAATGGCCGGTCTATGCTCTTTTGGATATTGCGCCGGCTCGACATGAGGTGGTCCGCTTGGCCGCAATATACGCGTTACGAGCGAAGGATAAGAATTTACAGAACTTGCTCATCACCCAGGGTCTGAAACTTGGGGTGCTGACCCAAAGCTAGCTTTACTTGATCTGAACCGCGGATGCGGCGATCGATGCCAAGTAAGTCCCGTTAGGCACCCCGTTCGAACATTGATACAAAAGTGACGAAGTCGTGATTGAACTTGTTGCAAAGGCGAAAGTTGCCTGACTGAAGGTATTCGGCGAGAAGGCATTAGATGCCGGGAGGTTGCACGAGAGATTGACGTCGGGCGCATTATTCAGCCTTATGACTAGATTCATTAGTTTGCCACCGCAGTTAGGATCAACTTGCGAGACGTTGACTTGCTGAAGAATGAAATCGTAATAAGGGTTATCCACGTAGTTGCCGATTGTGTCCGTGTGAACGTTCGTGCTCTGATCGCATGATGTTGCTATCGCCTGGCCGACGCCGAGGCTGAGCTGGCCGGCCACGGTCGAGTTGTTTCCGTAAATAGTGATTTGAACCGTCGCGAAAACTCCTCCTACGGCGAGCGCGGAAGCCAGAATCAAAGCGATCAACTGATTTCGCGGCCGGCGCAGGGATTGCCAGTGGTCACGAGGGGCGGGACGCCCGTAAGCAGAGCTTCTGGCTCGTTCGAAATATAGGGAAGCGGGGTCCACTTGGCGTTTTTGCGCACGACGAAAGAGGCCCGACATGCCCTGAAGTTTATGGAGATGGAGGTCAAAGCTTTGGATTTGGCGGACAACCGAATGGGGGTCAGTTTTATCGTAGGGAGCCTTTTCGGATTTACCTATTCTTTACGCATTGCTCGCACCAGAGCGCCTTAAGGAGAATCCGTGGACCAACAGAGCCCTCAGAAGAAGAACAACCGCAAGTGGATTCTTGTGGCTGCAGGAGTTTTTGGCATCTCGCTAATCACCGCCGGCGTCTTCGCGTCGACTCAGATCACCGTCAACGGCACTCATTACGTTAACCTTGGAGCAGGATCAACTACGGTTAACGTTTGCGGCACGACCGCAACCATTTCGGCCGCTCAAACTTACCTTTCTTCCAATGGTGTCTTCAACACAACGACGTTCAGCATTACTGGTCTTGGAACTGGATGTGGTGGCAAGTTACTCAGCATGGCTTTCGACAATCAAAACGGGATTCAGAGCGCAACGTGGACGATTCCATCCTCGCCCACGGGCGCCGAAACTTACGAATACGGATACGGAAGCAACGGAACGTGTTCTGCAGGCGGCAAGTGCGAAGCGCAATCGACGCTCACTCCATTCGATACGGCGGGCGCAAACGCAACATTGTCCACGGTTGCTATCGCGGTTCAATAATTAGATTTACACACAACGGTCAGAAGGAGAAATGATGGAAGCGAATAACGAAGGCAAGAAGTCGAACCGCAAGTGGTTTATCGTTGCCGCTGGTGTCTTTGGCGTATCGCTCCTGACGGCTGGGGTATTTGCCTCGACTCAGATCACGGTCAACAACACTCATTATGTGAACCTCGGCGCCGGCACCGCGAGCGTTAACGTCTGTGGCACACAGGCAACCATTGCCGCAACCCAGACTTATCTCCTGTCGACGAATACTTACAACACCACAACGTTCTCTATCACCGGCCTTGGCAATGGCAATTGCGGTGGAAAGATTCTGAGCCTCGCCTTTGCGCCCGGCTCCGGCGTCATCAATACCGCGACCTGGGCCATCCCTTCTTCGCCAGATGGCAACGAGACCTATGTTTATGGGTACGGAAGCAACGGAGGCGGCTGTGCCACAGGTGGCACTTGCCAGGCACAATCTCCTTTCACGGCGTTCGACACCTATAACTCGACACTTGCAACCGTCGCTATCGCTGTTCAGTAATTTACTAGCCTCCTAATCGCTAGCGATTAACGAAGATGGACGAATCAACTACCCCTGTTGATTCGTCCTCTTCTACTTTGAGGACATCTGATTCGGTAGCAATCGAAAAATATGACATCACTGCTAATGCAATCTACGTAGGCGATGATTTACACGTCGACGTCTGGGTCAAGACCGCCGGCAGCCATCCGCAATCAATCATGATTCGAAGTATTGACGGCGAAGGCAATATGCGATCTTCGTTCATGCACGTCGACGGGGAAGAAGTCCGCCGCGTGCCGACCTTTGGCAGTGGAATTGAATTGGCGCTTGAATCTCCCAAAAAGTTGAAACCCAAGGAATTGACGTGGACACCTGATAAGACGCCTCGCGCCCGCAAGGCTCCTGAAACCCTCAATAAAAGAAATTCTGTAGTTCGGTCGTCTTTTAAGTTTGCGCTGGAAATATTCGGAGTGGTTGTCGTCGCCACAATCGTTGCGATGATGGCCTTCGGTGCGGTCCAATTGCGAACGGTATTAACAGGATCGATGATTCCTGCAATCCGCCCGGGCGACATCGTGGTGGCAGCAGCGCCACAATGGGATACGCCTGCTGTCGGGAAGGTCGCGATTTATCACGCGCGCGACCTGCAGGGCAAAGCCGTCTCAAGCTGGGCTCACCGCATTATCGGTGGCAATGCCAAGGATGGCTTCACATTCAAGGGCGACGCCAACCCAGCACCAGATTTGAATCATCCAAAGCTGAATGACATCGAAGGCGTCATGCTTTTCAAGATTCCTGCAATCGGAAAATATTTGAATCCCTTCACCGTCGGGTTATTCGTGTGTGGAATTGCATTATTGACATGGGCAAAGCGTCGCTGGTGATGCGTCGCGCATTTGCCTTAATTGCCACCGCCTTTATTTTCGTCATCGAGGCGCCATCTATCGCGCTCGCCGCAGGCGTCCCGCATCTGACGTGGGAACGATCGGCAATGCAACAAGTAGCCATCGATTCGGTGATTGCTACCAATGTGACGGATTTAGACCTTGTGGGCCAGGCGCAGACGTTGAAATTCGCTTCGCAAGGCGCCGTACAAGGCCGCGAGATCTATCGAGTTCTGCTGCCCGCTAATTTCCCTTTAGGGCAGTACGCGGTGAGGGCATATCTCGCCGACGGAACAACACGCGATTACGGATCCGTTCGGGTCGTGGAGTATCAAAGCGCGGGATATAACCCACTGACGGACACGAAGACAACCGGGAAGATTGCGGTCACATTCTTTGCGCTGATCGCGACCTGGGCCGCCGGCCGCGAGGATCAATTGCGCGCTAGTCAAAACAACGAATACTCGGGCGATCAAACGACACTAGGAACTCTCAACACGGAGTCCATTGGTCGAACATTTAAGTCGCGCCGCAAGCATTCGGCTGGAATGGTTTCATCAATCGCATTGGACCACTGGCGCAGCGACGTAACTATTCGCAGCGCACGCTTCTCGTCACTGATATCTCGATTGGTGTCGGACGGCGGATATCTTCAGTTCTCGCTCGGATCGCTCGTACTTTTTCTGCCCGTCCTTGGTTTGCTCGGGGGAGCGCTGGCGTTTCATGACATTTCGGGAATCGGTTACATCACCACACCTTCGCTGACCATTTCTATTTTCTTGGTCGCTCTTGGGGTTGCAGATGCTGGCGCTGGATTTCTCGCTGCCGTCACCTTCGGCGTGCTTGCGCTTACGAGTCATTTCTTCGGAAGCGCCTATGACATTCGAACGTTTCTCGGCCTCTCGATTTTGTGGATGGCGCCCGCACTTATGGCTAATGCCACGCGTCCGATGCGACGTTCGGCAAATGACGCGGGCCTCTGGGATCGTGCGACCGATATCGTCGTTGGATCGTCCTTGACCGGTTGGGCCGTGCATGAGGTTGTAGTTGGACTTAACGGCTTTGCCCACCTCACGCTTCCGTTGTCCGCGCACGCGGCAATTATGGGTTATGTCGCTGGCGGAGCGATTGCGCTTCGCTACTTGCTCGAGGAGTACGTAAACCAACGCAACCCCTATTACCTGGCTTATTTGTCGCCGGAGACAACCCATGGTCAGCACTCAACCGCGCGCTTGATTACATGGATTACACGAAGTCTGCTCTTCTTGTTCTTCGCGATTTCCTTCCTCGGCAATTCGTGGCAATTATGGGCCGCCTTGGGATTCTTTATGGTTCCGACGTTAATTGGCGTCTTCAAATCAAAATTCCCTAACAGCTCTTTGCTCTACCAAATGCTTCCGGTGGGTATTCCTTCGATGATTGTGATGACCCTGATTGGTCGTTGGTATTCCTCGTGGATTCACCACACCCATCTTTCTGCGGCATCAAGCACGCGCACGCTCTTTGTTCTCATGTCCATCCCCGGCTTCCTCATTGGCTTTCTCAAGATGGTTGGTCGCCAACCCAAGGCAGGGGATGAGCGCTGGTATATGCGACCAAAGATGAAATTTCTCTACCGTGTGATGGGTCCCGTGCTATTTATTATTGCCCTAGGCATGACTACGGGGGTGATCTAGTACATGGCGAAGTCAGATAAAGACGAGCGCGATTACTACGAGATCCTTGGCGTTTCCTCCGACGCGGGTCACGACGAAATTCGTGCGGTATACCGTCGCTTAGCGTTCACGCTTCACCCCGATCGAAACTCCGATCCAGAAAGCCAGATTAGGTTTCAAGAGGTTATCGAGGCCTACACCGTCTTGTCTGACCCCGAACAACGTGCGCAATACGACGCTCGTTTGTTTGACGAGAAGCCGGTCATTGTCACGAAGAAGCTCCACAAGGACGAGGGCTTTGACGTCGAAGAAGCCTACGATCAAATCGCAGCGGGACTTTCGGATGAGTACGTGTACTCGCCTAGGGCGCAGTACCTGAAGCATCTTGAACGCAGCAAGCGACGTCGTCGAATCTTTGAAGGTGTACTCACTATCATCGTGATTTTGCTCTTGCTTCTCTTTGGATTTAAACCACTGAAGGCATCATCAGGTGCTGTAACTACGGCGACTCAAAGCGTTGCGCCGTCAAGCAATGGCGGGTCTACGACAACAATTATTAATAAAACGGGTGTCGATCAACAATTATTGGTTGTTCAAGGCGCACAGGGTCCACAAGGATTAGTTGGTCCAGCAGGACCTGCAGGCGCACGCGGTTTGGATGGACGTATTGGAGTTGATGGACACATGGGCGTCGATGGCGCACCAGGTGCAACCGGCCCAGCTGGTCCTGCCGGACCTACAGGAGTTGCAGGCCCAGCTGGTCCTGCCGGAGCAACAGGTCCCGCTGGCGCAACAGGCGCACCGGGAGCGCCAGGAGCACCAGGCACGCCTGGAACTAATGGAACCAACGGACGAGACGCAACCGTTTACACGGTGCGACCAAACCTTGGTGTGGGATCCGGAAACGTCGCTTCATGTACCGATGCGATAGATACATCCACGTATGGCACAAATCCCGTCAGCCTAGACATTTCGCTGAGCGTTGCTTATAACCCGAGCACATTCGGGTACACACTTTCCAAGATTAATATTGCCAATATTCCAAAGCCTTGTATTGGTGATTACATGCAAATCAACGTTCAACTTTCGAATCCGTTGCCTACTCCCCATACCGCAAATGCACAACCGGGTGCACACTTTAACTGTTTGACTGCGAGCGCTCTCTCGTCGGCAGTCAATTTCAATAACGGCTTGGATATTTACGGAAAATATTCATTCCTTGCCGGAGGTACCGAGTGCAAGACAGATGCTTATGTGAATTCAACGCATTCTGGGTTTGTTGACGGTTCCAATAACCCAACGGATGGCGTGGCGCTGGATATCGGAACGGTCTATGCCACCGACCTTGCTCAAATCAGCATCGTGGTGAATAGCTAGCTAGTTGTTTTCGGCATGAAAAAAGCCCCACCATTTCTGGCGGGGCTTAATTCTTGTTAATGGTTATGCAGGGTTAACTGCGTCAGCCTGTGGGCCCTTTGGACCTT
>Ga0208106_1000108_pt1 | contig 31864 bp, 56 predicted proteins | sample CryBogCBE25Jul08_FD_184577 | JGI IMG/M metagenome (GOLD analysis project Ga0208106, IMG submission 184577) | Freshwater microbial communities from Crystal Bog, Wisconsin, USA - CBE25Jul08 (SPAdes) | ecosystem: Environmental > Aquatic > Freshwater > Lake | place: Crystal Bog, Wisconsin, USA...
GTTGTTGTATGTAATGTATCTGAAAATACTTTTGGGTCCGATATCAGTGTCAACACTACCACTGGTCAAGTAACCTTACAGGCTGGCCGAACCTATCGCTTGCGTGGCGGCGTTCCAGGATGGACAGGAAGTGCTGGTAGCTTACAATGGTGCTGGTATAATGAAACTACTCCGGGCTGGCTAGGCGAAAGCGGTGAAAACTATTCACCAACAAATAACGCGGCCTACGGAGCAGGAGGTGGGTCTGCTGAAGCAGTGTTTACTCCTGGGACAACCACTGTAGTATCATTTAGAGTCCAGGCTGCCAGTGGCGTAAGTGCCATAGGTGGCAACTCTGACTTTAATACCGCAGGTAGTTATCCTTGGATTGATATTCAAGTCATTGGCGGGCAGGCTCCTATTACTGGATTCAGTACAGCAGGTAATGTTAATGCTAATAGTATAGTTCTTGTTAATACAGTCACAGCCAACAGTATTGTTGCTGGCACTCAAGTTACAACAACTACAACTGGTGGCAATCTCATATTGACTGAACAAAGCCCACAAAATCAAGTATTCAACGGCACTGCTAGTCAAACATTAACATTGCCGTCAACAACTACTACTGGATTGTCATATTTTGTTAATAATAATAGTAGTGGTAATATTGTAGTTAAAAACAGCACTGGCACCACCTTATATACGGTACAGCCAGGTGCCGACAACGAGTTTATCTATACAGGATCTGGTGTATATAACTGGGATATTCATGGCTTCATACCAAGTGGTGCTACATATGGCAGTGCTTTATTCACAGTTGGTACAACTAACGGAGTCGCGGCCACTGCTTTCAGTGCCAGTGGTAATGTCAACGGTGGTAATGTACTATCTACCGGAGTCGTTTCCAGCTCAGGAAATGCTATTCATGGTAATATTGTTACTGCTGGATTGATATCAGCTACAGGTAATATTGTTACTGCTGGTAACTTTGTTGGTAATGGCGCGGCACTGAGCAATATTGTTGTGAGTAGTGTATCCGGCAACGTTATTGGACCACAGGCTAATGTAGGTATTATTGCCGGATCTTATACCTGGACATTTGACAATACTGGCAATTTAACATTACCAACCAATGGAGATTTGATATTTTCAGCAAACACTACTTTAGGAAGTCAAGCTGGATCAAATGGCAATATCACTGTCAATCCGGACGGTACCGGGCAGTTCATTGTAACTGCAATCACTCCAGCACAGTTTGGTAATAATGTTAGTGTAGCTGGCAATGTTGCGACTGGTGGGTTGACTGTAAACGGATCTGGGGTAGTTACTGGCAATTTACAAGTTCAAGGTAATTTAACCTATAATAATCTAACTAATATTACTACATCTAATTTGGTATTTGGTTTGGCAAATACGGCCACTGGTATCAGTGCCAACGGTGCTGGTTTTGTAGTTGGTAACACCAATCAGGCTACATTTTTATACAACTATAGTGGCAATACTTGGCAAAGTAATATAGGTATCAGTGCCGCGGGAAATATTGTTGCGTCAAATATCCAAATTGGTGGGTTGATTAGCTCTAACGGTAATTCTACGGCAGCCAACTATTTGACTAGTGGATTAATTTCAGCCACAGGTAATATTACTGGTGGTAACTTAACTGTTAATACTACTATTACAGCAGGATCGTTAACTGTTGGTGCTATTACATCTAATAACACTATAACTGGCAATAACGTTAATTCAAATGGTAATGTCGGGATTGGGTCAGCCTTACAAATTATTGGATCAACTAATACTTTGCAGACCAACAATGGATCAGCTGTCCAGTTTGCTAATCGTGTAAACTTCAATCAAACCGGCACAAGTATTGTGGCATCTGGCAACATTAGCGGGACTAATATTCAAGGTTCTACTCTCAGCGCCAGTGGTAATGTAAATGGCGGTAATTTAATATTAGCTGCCGGCGGGCAGGTAACTACTCCCAGTGGCAGCAATGGCAATGTTAGCATCAACCCAGACGGCACAGGACAGTTTATAGTTACCTCAACTACTCCTGCGGCATTTGGCAATACCTTAAGTGTTACTGGCAACGTTGTTACAGCGAGTTACTTCGTAGGTAATGTTATTAGTGTTACAATGAGTGCGAGTGGTAACATATACGGTGGCAACATTATTAATGCTGGTATAAGTTCAGTTACTGGCAACCTAAGCGCTGGTAATATTATCACAGCTGGACTGATATCAGCTACTGGTAACCTCACAGTTGGTAATATTGCTACCGCTGGCATTGTAACTGCCACTGGCAATATCACAGGTGGGAATGTACTGAGCAATGGGCTAATATCTACTACAGGCAATGCCACACACGGAAATATCGCCACTGCGGGACAGATTTCAGTTACTGGCAATATATTTGGTAATATAGCAAATGTAACCACAGTATTTGCTGGTAGCCCGGTTGCAAACTTGTACAACATTGCCGCTGTCAATGCTGTAGGTAACAGTGCCGGCAATACCATAACCGCACTAAATCTAATTAATACAGGCGGTGGCGCTGGATCTGGATCAGGCCTAGACTTTTATACCTATACTGGCAACACACAAAATCCGCCAGAAGCTCGTATTTTTGCCTACGACAACGGCGACTATAGTGCTAATATAAGTTTTGCTACTAAAATTCCAGGAGCTAGTAATAATGCTCTAGCTACACGTATGACTTTGACCAGTTCAGGTGCTTTGAGCGTGGTGGGGAATGTTTATGCTGGTAACATCATATTAAGCGGTCAGCAGGTCAGTATGGGAGTATCAAACCCAGCTTATGCTTATGTGTTCTTAAATACCACTACCGGTTCTTTTGGTTCAGGAACAGATGTTGTGTTTGATACCGTATCAACTTCAAATAATTTGCCTTATAGTACCAGTAGTGGTTTGTTTACATTGACTGCTGGTGTGACCTATGAGCTAGAGGCCAGTTTATATGGACAGTTTAGTCAAGGATCCGGTGTTGTTGGTCAATATTACTGGGTAGACAGTAGCAACAATCAATTGATAAGTGGAAATTACGGGCAGATAACCCCGATGACTACTGCTTATAACGACAGCGGTATTAGCCAGAGTAGTATAATATATACTCCTTCACAAAATATCAGCATCAAGCTGAGATTTACCAATATCAGTGCTGGCACGATGTTATTACAATCTGGCAAGACCTGGGCCAAAGTTAAACAACTCAATCCGGCCATAGCAGTTCAAGCCACTGCCACTGGTACGATAAACAATCAATTTATAAATGTAACCAATAGTTCTGCTCAAAATGTAGCCGCAAGTGGAACAGATATTATTTGGGATACCAACTCAGGTAGTTCAGGTATTCCTTATAACTCAGCAACCGGTGTGTTTACACTTACTGCTGGAGTTACTTATAATATTATTGGTATGCTGTCGTTCCAAAATTACAGTGCCAATGGTTATGTATTGTATCAAGTGGTTGATGCTACTAGTAACACTGCCATTGGTAGTCAAGTGGTATCAGCGCCTTACAACACAGGCTACAATGAAGTCAACAATGGTAGTTTGGATATTGTTTATACTCCAAACACAAATCAAACCGTTAAGTTTAGAGTAACCGGCGGAACAGGTGGATTAACTGCCCAACATCGTGGTGGTTATTTTAGTCGCGCTGCCATTACACAGATTAATCAGGCCTTTAGTTTATCTGCTATCAATTCATTAAGTTCAACTGGCAATGTTGCAGCTGGTAATATTTTTACCGGAGGACAAATCAGTGCCACAGGAACTGTAACTAGTTCAGGTAACACTAACGCCACTGCATTTGCCGTAGTAGGTAATGGAGCAGCCAGCAACGTTGCGTTAGGATTCTTTCCAACAGGTAACACCCCGGCACAAATGGCCATTCGTGATTACTCAACTGCCAATAGTATAATATATTTTGATACTACAGTAGGTAGTGCCAACACAGGCGGATCTTTCCAATTCCGTAGTAGCAATGCGTTTACGGTTCTTGCCAATGTCAACAGTTACGGGGTTGTACAACCAACTAAGCCCGGCTTCCGTGTGTATGGTAACGGGGTAACTGCCGGGTTGTCAACTACACAAAATGGCACTGGTATACTAAACGGGAACAACTGGGCAGTTGACTATAATCAAGGTAGCTATTTAAATTCCTCAACTGGATATTTCACTGCTCCGGTAGCTGGACTATATCAAGTAAATCTTGTAGCTCGTTGTGCTAATAATAGTGCTCCAGCTTCGCAGGCGGTTGTTATCAAAAACTACGGTACAGGTAATGTAAATCAAATTATGTGGGAAATTCCTGCTAACGCCCAAGTTAATCACTTTGGGGTAAGCACTACATCAAAACTAGCAGTAGGCGATACTCTTGTTCTCAAAATAACTCAAGGAAATGTTACTTTTGATGTCAACGATAACTGGTCAGTGGCCTTCATAGGATAAACAATGATAATAAAAGGTGTCGCCCTTAACGGAACTAGCGTATACGATGCTTCCTTTAATCCTCAAGGATTGGTAGTTTATCTTGACGCCAATAACAATTCAAGTTATTCCGGTACCGGAACCACTGTTAACGATTTGTCAGGCAACGGCTATAATCATACTCTTAGCGCCAGTAGTTTATATACTATGCTGAATGGCGTACGTTGCTTCAACTGCTCATCAACTGGACAGGTTGTCTTGGCTAATTCTACTTCAATACAAATACCCACAAACTTTACCTACATTTCATGGACAAGAGTAAGATCTACCAATACAGGTTATAGAACTCTACTAAGATGCTATGCCGGTGCGACAGGGGATCATCCTATTATTATTAATTCTGGCACTAATATTTTGGGAATGTGGGACAATGCTACACCAACTGGATTTAACAGTTCAGGCTACAACATGGTGGCCTATGGTGACGTCTGGGCTCAGTGGGTTACCGTAGGAGACTCTTCGGGACAAACATTTTATATCAACGGCCAACAGGTTGGAACCAGCGTGAGTAAAACTTCATCAGGACAGTATCACTATGCCTGGGGTAATATACAAAGCGCCAACGATCAACCATGGGGTTATGTAGCCAACTTAGAACTGTATAATACCAAATTTACCGCAGATCAAATTCGTCAAAATTACTACTATTATCTGTCTAAGTTTGCCACACCAGCCAATGTAACGCCTAATCTTGTGTTATGGTATGATCCTGACAATTCAGTAAGCTATCCTGGCTCAGGAACCACTGTAACTAATTTGGCCAACACTTCATTGGCCGGGACCATGAGCAATATCACTTATACTGATCCTTATTTCAGCTATAACGGGACCAATAGTCAGGTCTCAGTAGCAGATAATGCCTTGTTGGAACCTGGTACCAGTGATTGGACCATGGAAGCCTGGGTATATCTCAGCAACAACACTGGGAGTAAATGTGTGCTGGGCAAGTTCAACAATGGCGGAGGGTCCAATGCGGTTTCATATTCTATACGTATCAGCGGAAGCAATTTATTTGCACAGATGGGTGATGGATCCGGAAGTTATGTCAACAGTACCAGTTACACTTTACCGTTGAATACTTGGACCCAGGTGGTGTATGTGTGGAAGGCAGGAGCCACAAAAACTCTTGAAACTTTCATCAACGGCGCCAGCATAGGTGTTGTAACTCACTCACTTAGTTCGCTATTGAACTCTTCTAATCCACTTTATCTCGGTTCATACAACGGTGGCGAATACAGTCAATGGATGGCCGGGCGAATTGGCATCACTAGACTGTACAGTGCAGCTTTGACCAGCAGTCAAGTGTTGCAAAATTACAATGCCAATAGAGGCACTTACGGATTATGACAACAATTATTCAAGGCACAACAATTCAAGGATTTAACGTATACGATTCATCGTTTAATTCAAACGGGGCGTTACTGTACTTAGATGCCGGAAACTCTGCCAGTTATGCTGGGGCAGGAACTACTTGGACAGACTTGTCTACCAACACAAACAATGCTACCTTGGTCGGCAGTCCTACATTTACCAGTTCAGGCGCCAACAGTTATTTTACATTCAACGGTGCTGGCACACAGTATGCCAGTACTGCCACTGCCAAATACAATCAACCCTACACAGGCAAAACTGTTTTTATTGTAGCAAGATTAACTGCTATCACCGGTGGCACTTATCGTTGTATGTTTGGCACGGCTGCTGGAACTAGAAATTTTAACACTTATATGTACAGCCCAAGTTCTGGCGTGTATCAACTGCATTACAGTGCCGCTGGCTACGGTGGACTTAGCAACAACTTGTCTATTACCACAAATCAATGGTTTGTTGCAGCGGTTACACAAACCACCGGTGGGTTAGTAACTTTTTATCTCAACGGACAACCTGTGGGGACAGCTTCAGGACAAACATTTAGTCAATGGGCCAGCAACGGCGGTGAAAATGTAGCCTATGCTGACAATTATTGGTATGGAGATATTAGTGTTGTGGCCGTGTATGGTCGTACTCTGACCACAGACCAAGTACAACAAGATTACAACTCGCTAAAAGGGCGTTATGGACTTTGATATCAAAAGCAAAGCTCAACTAAATACTAAAAGGAAAACAAATCATGAGCTTACCAGGAATCACTATAGAAGGTGGTATTAGTATCGGGGGTGGCATTAGTGTTGGCACAGTTTCAGTACCTACATTACCTGTCTTGGATATCACCGGGCATACATTTGGCCAGCCATTTGCTGACGTTACATTTGACATAACCAGTGACGGTGGCAGTCCTATAACTGAAGCCGGAGTCATCTGGGGATTGCCTGGTCAAACAACTTATGCTATCAGTGTGGATAGTTGTGTGACAACTAGCACTACTGCAGAAAGAAAAGCTGTGCGATTCCAGGATAATTGCGGAAATCCAATACTTACTGGAATTACCGGATCACAAACAGTTGGTTTTAACGCCAGTGAATTTCTATATGAATCTATTAATGCCGTAGCTTATGCGATCAATTCTGTAGGTATATCGTATAGTCCTACAGTACTAACTTGGGTTCCTACTATTTGTCTAGCTGAAGGAACATTGATTACACTAGCAGATGAAAGTACGAAACCTATCGAAAACATTCTAATGTCAGACTTGATTAAAGTCTGGGATTTTGATCTTGGTGTATTTGCTTCAGCAAAACCTTTATGGATCAAACAAAAAGAAACAACTACACAATATAACTTATTGACATTTAGTGATGGATCAACACTTAAAACTATTGAACAACACAGAATCTTTAATAAAGAAGCTGGAGCATTTACTTACCCAATGACTGATGATACTCCTATTGGCACTACAACTATCAATGTACTAGGCAATGAGGTTACATTAGTTGATAAGTATATTATGATTGACACAGTAAACTACTACAATGTAATTACTGAACACCACTTAAACTTATATGCCAACGGCATTTTAACCAGTATGCGTTATAACAATATCTATCCTATCACTGACATGAAGTTTGTCAAAGATTCTCGAGAACTGCGAGACCGTAACGAGTTTGTTGATATAGATCAGCGTTGGATTCATGGTTTACGATTAACAGAACAAACAATACCATTGGCCTCTATTAAATGGTACACTCAAAGATTAGAACATACAGATGATAATCAGCAGACAATAAAGGAAAATAAACTATGTCATTAGCAGGAATAAGAATTGAAGGCGGAATCACCATCGGTGGCGGTATCTACATTGGCGCCGCACCGTCATTCACAGTATCACCAGCGGATATTACATTTCAAACATTGCTTGTTCGCGGATACAGTGCCTACAGTTCAGCAGGATTTACTTCTGATGGCACACAAGTATACAACGGTATTTCTTATACCATCACACCAGGCTTACATGATGCCATTGCAGCTGCATCAACTGCCGCTGGATTTACTTATCCTGGGGCATATGTGTGGCATGTTTCTTGGAACACCGGTGGAACTAGTTTAGCAAGGGTAGGACTTGACGGAAATGGGGCCGGCACTTTGGTCTTTTCACTAATTGACCAAACTGATACTCGCTGGCAAACTGGTGATGACAGTGGACCAACACAAACTGGCACATTTACATTCCCGGCCACCTTTACACCATATAGCCCACTTACACAGTTACAAAATGCCAATAACTGGTGTTAAATGATTGTCAAACGTCCTGCTGACACTAGGGGCAATCCTAGAGCGGATTTTATAAACAGTTACAGGACGTTTAGTTTCCCTAGTTATTACGATGTTCGCTATATGAATTTTAGCGACCTTCAAACTATCAATGATGATCGTGTACAATATGCTTGGCAAGTGCCTTGGCATGAACACAAAAACATGGAAATCTTTGGCTATGTTGTAGAAGGTTCGAGCCATCATGTAGATAGCTTGGGTAATGACATCGAAGTACCCGCCGGAGCAGTTCAACGTATGAGTTGCGGATCAGGTATCAGTCATACAGAAGGCAACACTACTAATATTCCTAATCGTTATCTACAACTTTGGATCAGACCCAATGAATTTGATACTGAACCTAGACATGATTGGCATCAGTTTACCAAGGAAGATAAACTTGATAAATTTTGTAATATAACACAACAATTGCCTATCAAACAAGATGCTAGACTATTAGCCGGAATTTTTACTAAAAAATACAAGTGTGAAATTGACACAGAAAGATTTTATTATTTGTATATGATCGCAGGTTCAGCTACAGTAAATGAGTTAGTATTAATCGAAGGTGACGGGGTGAGTTTTACTCAAGAATCCGCTATTATTATTGATACTGATAGTGAAGCAGAAATTATTTTGTTTGATTTACGACATCAATAATATGTCGGCACTTGCCACGAAATTTAAAGCCTGAACAAGAGCAACTATACTCGCCACTTTCTTCCGAGACTGTATATACATCACCTTTACTGCCTTTTACAATCCAATTTTTATTCGCTGATTTCAAATCTTCTTGCGGCGAGAATCCCCAAGTGTTTGAAATGGCTTTAAATTTACGACCGCGAACATCAAATCTGATTGGAACTTTAAATTCAAATAATTCATCAGTACCTGATTTAATGTAAGCATACATTTTACTCTTGCTATCGTCAGTGAAGTAAGTATGATTGGGCGTATTATGTTCACCCCAATTGGTGGTTTCTTCAAATACTTTCATTGGTTAATCCATTAAACTATATAGTCTATCTGTCCAATAACTTTCATAATCATTACAAGCTTCGGCAATAGCCTGAACAGCACTTGCTCGTTGAAGATAGGTTCTTGTCTTTTTTGCTTCTTGTAATTTTTCAATCAAGGCATCAATACCCTGATTCATTTGGTTGTCTAATGGCGTCATTTTATACCTCTGCTTCTGAATTTAGTTTGTCAAAAATTTCTATGGCATCGTAGTACTCTGCCGTAATGTCGACCTTATGTTTTTTCTCACCGGCCACCGTTTCAATTTGATATTGATAGTTGCCCTTGGACCATAAAATTATTCGATCACCGGAAAAGTCCACTCCGGACTTTATGAAAGTGTAGTTTGGCATTATGCCTCCACCATTATATCAGTGATGTCTTCGACCCGCATCATTTTAAGATAGCTGTCGCTGGCACATAACCGAGTGGATTTGCGATCTGAAATTGCAATGTCAATCCATGGGGTAATTGCGCCTGACGCACTTGGGCTTAAAATAATGTTAGTAATTTTGCCATCTAAGTTGCCAGCGGCACTCGACCAAGTAATATGACTTCCAATTTTTAAATTCATTTTTTGCTCCTTAAACTGTATATTCATGACCTGTTAACACATTTACAATTTTGGCACCTGCTCCAAATTCGGCACGCATTTCTAACATTTCTTCTTCACTTGGACCTTTATAATTTTTACGATAGGCTTCAATTGCGATGCGATCTTCGACTACACGTTGATTAACGCTGTTTGAATATATTTGTCCGTCAATCCAACCGGCATCTTCAAATTCTTGTAGCATATCCTCAAAAGGAATACGATCATTTGAATTCCAACGAACAACTGGACCTGTAGCATCACTAGTCCAGTCTATATAAAAATCTGATTTACGTGTTGTGTCTAACATTTAGTTCTCCTAATTTCTTACTATGTGCATATTTTAGTTTCGGACGAATTAATTGTCAACCAAAAGAACATAAAAAACCCTACTTATAGTAGGGTCTTTCTGGAAAAAATTGTTGTTTTTTCACAACAAAAATACTACACAATCGTAACGGGTTTTTATTCAGTAAATTTCTTTACTAATTATAAATTTATCAGTGGGATATTTGGCTAGAAATTCTTCCGTTTTAATAAATTTATTTAATTCTTCCATTTTAAAAAATACTCGATTAAGTACGGTTGACCGAGTTTCACGACTCATCACTGAAAGATAACATGATTTTGCTTTTCCTGCCATTTTTTTCTCCTTGTTATTTTAATTGACCGGCAAACCTATGCCATACACGCTTTTTTAAACGATTCCATGAACTGAGTATTGATCGCATCCATTTCTTCGTTACTGACGTAGAAGTCAGTACGTGGATCATAGTACGCGCCTTCAAAGGCATCATAGTATAAAACACGACCGCTAAAATTAAACGGACCTTCCAGGCCCTTTCGTGGACCGTACCCTTGACAGGCATCGGGAATAACTATATAACTCATTACGCTACCTCCGTAAATGAAATAGTACTATTTTCTAAGATCGTGCGATATGCTTCGACCGTACGCTCACTGTAAACCATACGACCGTATTTTTGTACATCTTCAATGACTTCACGGAAAGTTAATCCCAAAAATTCTGATTCTTTTTGGATCTGTTTAAAGGCAGTGGTTATTTTCATAATATTCTCCTTAAACTAAGTTAACTTGAAAATCTATATTTTTGGCAATCATTTTGTAGTCATAAACTCTTGATTGACCCCCATAACCCTGAAGCTTATCCCGGGCAATCACTTCCAATGCTTGCCAAACTGCCACACGTTGTTCAGTAAAAAGCATTTCTGTCATGCCTTCTACTGTGGTATGAAAACCAACGCCTTCAACAATTACACGGATTTTTTGGCTGTTTTTTAATCCTTGAATGATTGCTTTTCTACGCATTTTTGAGCTCCTAATTTCTTACTATGTGCATATTTTAGTGCCAATTGAATAATTCGTCAACCAAAAAAACATATTTAAGGTGTTGTATTTTTACAACTTTACACAAGGACTTTCAAGAAAAAATTTCTTGTCGGCACCACTGCCTAAATGTAAATGTTCGGGATAAAGATCAAATGCTATACTAATTCTTTCTTCGTTTCCTTGATAGGTATCAGTCCAATGAGTAATACACGATGGAAATAATGTAAGGAGGCCAGGAATATTTTTTTCTACCCAATGTTGATCAGTATCGTATGGATAATCATAGTAGGTATTGGTATCTGTTGTTGCTACTGTAAAATGCCCGCTAAGGTAAGATTCAGGTTCTGCTCCATGATTATGAGCTTCTATCTTTTGTCCGTGTCGCATCACATTAGCCCAACATTTACCCCATACTGGCACTGGGGGCAATCCTATTTCTTTTCGAAAATTATCATGCTGTTCACGCACCCAATTTTTAAAAAAAGTAAAAACAGGCTCTGACCAATCAAAAATATTATAGTAAGTAAATTTACCAGTCAGTGTTTCTGCGCCAAGCCCTGTGGAACCATCATGCCCTTTTCCGGAAAATTCCTCAATAATAGATTTTTCTTTACTTAAAATTATATCCTTCATATGCTGAACAATATCAATTGGATCGATAAACTCAGAATATAAATGATAGTCCCACACAGGGGCAAAAGGAGTACGTCTAGGCGGACTTTGAAGTCTTGTTACGGGCATAATTATCTTTTTTAGTTTTAGCTTCACCGAATTCACGGTATACGTAGTAATTGACTAAACTACGTTGTATCATAGTGATAAGATCACCATGATCCTCAGGAACAACAAATCTAACAGGACAATGTCCCCAAGTGCCTGTTTGAACAAAATTGTAGTAATAATAACGATGTTCTTTGTTCTCAGGGTTGAATACCGTCCAGGGTCTTCCATATAGATTTAGTTTACTCATCTTTTCTCCTTGTTACAGTAATTATAATGATGTTAATATTTAAAGTCAATGGGCGATATCTTTATAAAAAATATGCGGGCCGGCCATAGCGACTACTTCAGACTTTTTACCCCATTTTGGATGTACATACGTGGCATGATAATGCAAAATTCTATCACTATCCAACGGACGAACTCTGATACCGCCAATTAAATTACGTGCTATGGTTTCGGCTAAATTCATTTGATCTTGACTCCAAATAACTTTTTTTCTTTCTAAGGTCCAAGAAAATTGAGCTTTGGCAAAAACAACTTGACATAAGCCATTTCCCCAACTGCCTTCCTTCAGGCGATTAATATGAATTTGACCAACAGCATATTGTGCAGGAATTTCAAGAGTACCGGCTTCCCGAAAAATACTATAAGCCAAACAATCAATATCTTTTTGTGTTTGTCCTTGTAAAGGTTTGGCTGTGAGTTTAATATCCTTAACTCCAACTTCTTTGATAGATTTAATATTTTTGGCAACTTGAATTTTTGGGCGCATTTTAACTTGAGACAATACTTGTCGACTTATAAGAGACTTCTTAGTAACTGAAATAACGTTACCATTCGCATCCTCAGTCCACATAGCACCGGCTGTATTCGCAAGGGCCGCACCAATAGCTATGGTTGCTAATTTCTTTTTCATTATTCTAAAATTTTATCAATAGCGGTAAAAACCAAACTCACAGATAACAGTCCCACACCAGATAACACAATAAGTGATGAAAAATCCATAAATGACTCCCTACTTAAAAATTAACTGCAATATGTCTATTGTAGTATCAAAAGAATTACCCGTCAATCAAAATTGATTTCAAATGTAACTTTTTTACAACAAATTTAATTAATATTCTCATAGGTTGATGAGAATGTAAATCGAAATGTCGGAGCTCGCAACGTCATTGGTAATGCTTTATGAAGAATTGTACTATCAAAAATAACCAATCTTCCCGGTAAGAATTCAAGTATTAATTCAGGCTCGTTGTTATCATTATAAAAAATTGTTTCCCCGCCCCATTCTTTATTCCACTCATTATTCACGTAATAAAGTATTGTGATAGGATTTTTGTCAGTACCGGCGTCAGTATGAACGTAAAATTCCGATAAGTGTGTAGTACACGTGATCCAAGATCTAACTCTTCGTTTATTAAGAATAAACGATTTGATGGGATTTGCAGAATTGGTATTAAAGATTCCAAATTTTAATAGATCATCTTCGGAAAACGGAGATGCTAAAAATTTACCTTGACTTTTAGAGAATAACGGAGTGATAGGTGTAATAGCATAATAAGAATTTTGTGCGAAGATTTCAAAATTATACATTTCAATGGTATTAAATAATCCATCATATATTTGTATTTTTTTACCGTTTGACGTGATAATTTCTTTCGTGGGCATGTTTATTCCTTTTATTATTTAATCAAGGAAATCTTCTTCATCTCTTTTTTACTTTAAATTAAGTCTTTGCCAGTACCCGAGCAGGATGACGAATCTGCCCCTCATAATCTAACTGATCCTGTTCAAACTCAGTGAGAAAATCGTTTTCTACCAGGTTCCAGCCAATGATGTGTTCATTGTAGTATGCGGAATTTTCCTCCACCTGAGCACGAACGTCCAACATGATTTCTTGAGCTTCGCTAACGGTACTGACATTCAGTACAAAGTAATCGTTACCACCTTTGGCTTTCCAGTGTTCAGGGCACTCGCCTACTCCGTCCCAGTCGTGGGCCGCATAATTTTCGTACACTTGAGTTTGAAGATGTAGTTTCATAATTATTCCTTAAACAAAATCGTAGGCATATTCACCGCGAACCGGTCCGTTCATTTTAACTTTTCCACTACCAAATTCAAAATTTAATCTATCAAAAATGTTATCGGCAGTTTCTTTAGAGCAAGCGGCAAATAAAGTACCTGAATTCCCAAAAAATCCAGCATGTTCGTCGTCATTTAACAACGGGCGAGTAATGTAACATACATGACTTTCAAATTCTAAACAATTCATTTTCGGCTCCTAATTTCTTACTATGTGCATATTTTAGTGCCAATTGAATAATTCGTCAACCAAAATAGTGTTGTATTTTTACAACATAAAAATTAATGCTAGATATTAGTGATAGTTTGTATACACCCGCCACCTATAGTCCAGTCATATTGAACAGTAAAATGTTGTGATGAAAATGTGTACAAGGTGCTGAATTCGCCTTTACTAGGCGGCAAAACCGTTTTTAAATCTGGTATACCCCAACTTTGAAAGTATGGAGTAGCCATAGAGTTTACTATGTTTATGACTGTACTGTCACATTGAGTGATAACAATAGGATTTTTTAGATTATCTTGTCCGCCACTGCAGGCTGATAATATTAATGATAAAAAAATTATGTACTTCATATGCCTAGTATACAGCGGCATTTGATTAGGTACAATGACTTATTACAGTAATTACATTTGATTACAGTTATTACAACAAATTACGTTTCTTAAGTACTTCTAAAGACTTCACGGCAGAATTGGCCCAAGAAAATTTTGTACGAATAATTTCACTATTTTTAATGGCTTGTGTACTCAATATGGAATATTCATCATAAGCTTTACGCATACTAACTCTAATATCTTTTATTGTGGGTACTGCCCATTTACCAAAGTTTCCATCTGGGGCAGGATAAAATTCTTGATATTCCGGGCAAGATATTTCTTTAAGGTCATATTGTACAGCAACACAAGATGACATAATATCTTTTAAAAATTCTGTATGTCCTGAATAAAATGTTGTGATCAAAGGCAACCCGCATGCGGCTGCTTCGATTAAAGGAAGACCCCATCCTTCAGCTTTGGTTGGGAATACAAAAACATCCGATCTTCTGTAAAGATTTGATAATTGTAGTAAAGTTTGATGACCCCAAACTAATTTAATATTTGAACAATTTAAATCTTTAATTATTTGATTTAATTCATTATATTTTTCAGTTGGATTCCGAAAAAAATCTGATTTAACAACTAGCTCAAATTTATCATCATTGCCAAATTCATCAGCAAAAGCAGTCAGTGTCTCTGTGATACTTTTACGTATTTCGCTTTTTCCAATGAATAAAAATCTAAAAGGTCTAGTTTCTTGAAATTTTAAATAAGGATGAAAAATTGAACCATCTACGCCTTCGGGCACAACTTCAATTTTATTACTATCACACCCATTTTCTATAGCAATTTTACGTCCCCATTCACTGGGTACCCATAGGTTGTGATCAGCTATTGCTTCTATTAAAGAACTGGGTATTCGAGTAGATTCAAAAACTCCCCAATTGATATTTGTACCATGGAAAAAATTATTAAGATTACAAACAACTAATGCTAGATTAATATCTCCGGACTGGCTTTCTTTTGCGGCTTTATAAATAGCATCATTATCTTGAAAATTAATGAATTCAATAATTTGATTTATACCGCCTATTTGTTTTAAGGCATTAGTGTAATTTTGATAGTGAGTGCCTATTCCCGAATCATTCGGTTGGCCAATAATTCTAAATTTCATCTAGTAATTATCTAGAATTATTGACTAGGTTATATTATTTGATTAAAGTAATTCCCAGCTAATAAATTGTGGGTTTCTCAGACTTTGTACGCGAGCGGTTGGGTTTGATGCAAACATACCATTGGCATATCTCATATAGATATCAAGGCTGGCGGCATCATCTGAATCTGCTCTGCCAATATCTGCTAAAAATAATTGACTGGTCCCATCAGCTTCGCCGTAACGAATACCTTTTAATACTAAGTCTTGAGCTTCTTGAGCACTTGGCACATAATACAAACTCTTAGGAGTACAATAATAATACGGAGCAGGACCAAACCTTAACATTTGTGCTAGGGCTTTATTACCTTTTAAATGTGTTTCAATAATAGTTTCGTAAGATTTAGCGATAGCAGTAAACAAAGGACGAGCATAATCTTTTTTTGTTTGCCAATGTGCCTGAAACCAGTCTCCAAATGGTCTTTGCCAAGCGGCATTTGTTTCAATACTATTCAAAATTTTATCAGCTGGCCAATCAATTGTTTGAATAGCACCTGATGCTTTTCCTACGCATTTAAATGTGTTAGTTTTAGAAATATAAGTTACAGTAAATCTGGGATCTTTAGTGAAATAAGGTTCATCTGGAACACTTTGGGCTATTCCCAATACTTCAGAGAATATTTTTTGTTTCATATCATCGTATTCATCTTTGGCATAATGACTAAAACCGTCCATACCTCTTGGTACTTCAATACCTAGTGAAGTAGGGGTTAAATTTGCCAGTGTAATACCTGCTTCTGCTTTAATTGAAATGCCTGCGGTTAATCCTGATTCAAACTGAATATCTGTTACCCCACCGGCAATATTTGCTCCGGCAACCCAGCCTAAGCGAGTCGGTGCTTCTCCTTGCTTTGCTATTATTTTTCCTCGAATTTCTTTTCCTCTGGCTGCCCAAGACATGAATAATTCTGATTTGTAAACTGGCCCTAAATATTTTTTAATATCGTTATAGGTCTGATCAGGGTTAATTAAAATAGAATTAGGTATAGTGTCTTGTGGATTTTTAATATCAAATGTCCCGTTACCTACTAACCCATAAAGAATTCCAACTTCACTATTATAGCGTATTTCTTTAGATGATTTATTTTCAACATCATCTTCGTTTATTTTTTTAGTAACTTCAAATATTTTCATAATAGTATATTTATTAATTTTTTGTGCTGATTTCTTTTTCAATATTATGCTGTTAATTAAATTAATATTCAATTATAAATAATTTAAGTTAAAGGATCAACCTACTATGATAGCACAAAATTTACCAGTATATACTTCGGAAAAAGACCCAAACTATGTAGCACAAATGGCTATAAATGCTATTCCTAAATATCACTGGAAGGCTAGTCCGCCAAATCTTCAATTCCCAATATACAATCAGGTTGCTCCGTCTATAACCCCGACAATTGTTGATTTAAGACCTTATGCTAGTCCAATAGATGATCAAGGTAATTTAGGATCTTGTACTGGAAATGCTATTGCTGGGGCAATTGATTTAGTAGACTACGAAAATAAAAAATCAGAAAGAGTCAGTCGCTTATTCATTTATTATCAAGAACGTGTAATAGAAGGAGATATAACAAAAGACAACGGAGCTTATATTCATGACGGTATTACTGCTTGTAGTCAAACTGGAGCACCGTTAGAATCATTATGGCCTTATACTGTAAGTAAATTCGCAGTTCAGCCCAATCAAACGGCATACACAGATGCCGCTAAACGTAAAGTAACTGGGTACAGTAAATGTAATAATTTTGCCGCTGTAAAAACTGCTCTTGCCAATAAAGCACCGGTAGTGATTGGATTTTATGTCTACAGTAGTTTTGAATCGGGAACTTGGTGGCAACCACGTGGCACAGGCTTGATGCCTTATCCTAATACAAGAACTGAGCAACTTTTAGGCGGCCATGCCGTATGTATTGTGGGATACAACGATAATTTAACCGGACCTGCTGGCAAAGGTTATTTTATTGTTAGAAATAGCTGGGGCACCAGTTGGGGGCAACAAGGATATTTTTATATGCCTTACTCTGTAATACAAAATACGTCTATGAGTAGTGATTTTTGGGCTATCACTTCTGTGGCTAATCCTTAATTTTCCAAAGCCATAATAGGATTATACAATAAAATTTGTTCTTTAGTTAAACTGCCCAAAGGATATTTAAGTAAGGGCATAAAAACTGTTTTTGCCTGTTTCATACGGTCCGGAACATATTGACAATTGTCCGGGATATCAATATTAAATGTTTTACAACTAAATTCAGTAGCCGGATGTGCTCTAAAATAAGGAGGTACTACATTGTACCAAGTCATACGTGCATTTACATTAGCATGTTTAGTTAACATATATTGGAAAAATAAACTTAATCTTTCTCTACCGTCTTCTATTTCTCCTTCATAAGGAGAGTCATCAAAAAATACACTATCAAATTTCCCTAAAGTTGGAAGCATTTTTTGCCAAGTACCATGAATAATATTCACAGTATGAGGTTGTTCTTTAGCCCAGCTATTTAATTTTTCTAATACTGTTTCGTCAGCTTCTATAATAGTATGCGATTTAATTGGATATTTTTGTATTTGATTAGCAGAATATGCCATTCCAAATCCTATTTCTAAAACATCGCCTGCGGGATTTAAATGATCAATTAATGCTTCCATATATGTTTTTTCCCAGGTCATCATTACTTGAAACCCTCGTCTATCTACTAGTATTTCTTCTCCATTTTCATCAATTTTATATTTTAATTCCATATTCATAATTTAATCCTTTTTAACAATTCCAAATATAAATTTTATCCTGCTTTTTTTTGCCTTTTTTCTGTCCCATTTGTTGTAATAAATCTTCTTCATCATCGCATGGTGGCAAACCAAATAATACTGCGTCTTCATACATTTTTGGACTGATGTTAAAAGCCACGTGACCGCCCTTTTTAATATTATCTACACATTTTCTCCAAAGCGGAATAAAGAAATTCAAATAAAATAATTTTTCATTATCCCATGGTTCCATATGTTCATATATTTCTAAATTAATATATGGAGGCGATGTTAAAACAAAATCATAATTAATTGTGCTAAAATCAACATCTAAACAACTTTGCCAATACATCTTTAATTTACTGGGATTCGCTTGAATAGTTAATAAAGGATTTATTTCAATATCTCGAGAAAGATAATTAATCATATTATCATATGCCGTCTTCATTTCTATATTAGTATCAATACCCGTATATTCTATTCCTAAACTATGAGCCGCTAACATGCGTCCTCCCCACCCGGCGGTGGGATCTAATACTGCTTGAGCACGATATTTTTTATAAAGATATTTGGCAGTTGTGGCTTTAAACATCACAACAGCGCCCAAATTAATTCTAAAACACTCAAATATATTTCCCCCGGGAGTGCGGCCGCCCCTATTTCTTTTTTTAGTACTTTCAAGTAATTTTTGTTTTAATTCAAGATTATTCCAAATATCATAAATTGTTTTACCGTCTTCTCTGCGACATTTTAATAAATTCTTAAACTGAAAATGATAAAGAAATCTATTTCCAGCAAAAGAATTTTTATTTGTATCACCTGTGAATTTATCCAGACTTTTTAAGTCAGCATTTAATTCTTTATCAGTAATTAATTTATGATTTTCGATATCTTGTATTGTAACAATATCTAAATTATCATTAATTGTTCGAATTTTTGTTGCCATGCTTAATTATATATTAATTAAGTCTTTAAATCAATCATATCTGCTAATCCACGCAATCTTTCCGCATCTTCAGCTCCATACATGGCATTTTTGGCAGTATTACAACGATTACAAAGAATTTGATAATTTTCTATGCTGTCTGCTCCCCCGCGGGTTGTGGGAACAATATGATCCAGGCTGGGCATATTATCACTGGCTTTTTTGCCCTTAATATTTCCCCCTAAACTATAATCTAATACGTTCCCACATCGCAGATTAGCACATTTTTCCCCGCATATTGCTCGCATGGCGTCATGTCCCGCACGACGTGTTCTATGATTTTTACCTACCCATACATGTCGCATGGCTGTGGCAGCATCTTCGCCCGCATCTAATGCCTCTACAAATCTTTTAAATGTAGCGGCATTACCATAGGTTTTTTTATTATATCCTAATTGTATCATTTCGTGGTCCAATTAAGATTTAATTACTGACATTTTTAAATCTTTAAATGGTCTACGCCCATTTACAATATCAATACCCTTTACTTGTTCATAAACACTTAAAATACCCGAAGCCATTTTACTTTCGGCATCAATACTGGTAGTTTCTAAATCCACCCGACATTGTTCTTGTACAGCATTAAATAATACTTTAGCATCTACTACACCAGATTCGTCGACATAACGAACTTTTACAGTACGAATAATATCATCGAATAAATCATCTTTATATGATTTATTTTCTTTTAATAATTTACGAATTTGTAGCAGTCCACGAAGTGTATCTGTTTGAATATATTTCGTGGGCCAGTGTTGTTTCATTTTAATAAGGCCAAATTTTAATTCAGATAATTTAAATGTATCCCGAATAATATATAAATGTCCAATATTAGTAATACAGCCAGCACTACGTTTACGATAACTAATTTGACAATTAGCATCATTTACGGTATTTTCCAAATCTACGGCTTCTTGAATGCCCATAATTACTTCTTGTTTATGAATAAAATATGGCTTCATGGGCTCATTTTCCGTATTAAGAGCCAATAACATTACACTTTCAGTGTTTTCATCCTCGGATTCAATATAACAAATGGGCACATGGCTTCCGGGTCCATATTTTAATACCCAAGCTATTCCATGTTGTTGTCCGTCGGCAATATAATATCTATCTTCTTCCCTACTATATCGTGCTTGTAAAGGTGTAGCACAGATAATATTCCATTTAGTTAATAATTTTTTAATATGTGGGGGTTCGGGCCAACGTTGTCTGCGATAATTAATATAGCATTTTTCCACAGGTGCCCAGACAAAGTTTAATATATTCTCATAATCTCTGTTGGTATTTTGGGGAAATTCGCCCCCAGTGGCATCATTTACTGCTTGGGCCACCGATATCAAACTGACTCGATGACTTGATGAGCCAGCAGATGGGTCAAAGGCTTCTGTTTTATGTTTTTTACTCATTTAGATCCTCCATTTGGCAATATGAGTGGTAATTAATTATCAATTACAAGACTATTATAGCTTCAAACTGGAATTAAATCAAGATATTTGATGCCATATTTGCTAGGGCAAAATTAAATGATATTGATATTCTTGTTTCTTCGTCAGTTGATGGTTCTACGTCATGCTCAATCCAAGAAGGAAAAAGAATTAATTTTCCCCTGGTTGGTTTATATACTATCATGGGAACAAAGTTTGGGGACAAAGGGGCATACATCAAATAATGTGAGCTCAGGTCAGGACGTATAAATCTAATTGCCCCGGAATTTGGGGAACTTTTTATATACACTGATCCCGAAAGAATCCCCCCGGGGTGTGTATGTTTAAGATTTATATCTCTTCCCCTATTGATATTGACCCAGGCATTGGAAAATTGTACAGATACATTTTTACCTAATATTTCAGGTAGTGCTGATTTCGTCCTATCAATAATGATTTGAAATAAAGGACGAAATTCTGGATTATTTACCAAATTAATATACTCGCTTTGCCATCCCCCACTATTACTTTTAATTCTGCCCGAACTAGTTTCTTTTAATTCTAAACAGGTTTTTTCAATTAGGTTAAAATCCACCAGTTGATCCAACCCTTCTTCGTACCAAATAGGGGTAGCAAACCAATTTTCTAATATCATTATATGGCCTTTATAAATTCTTTTGAATATTTACTATTAGGCCCAGCGCAGTAAAAATAATCCCCGGTCTTGACTGTAATTAAATGTTACCGCACACTGATTGAAATCTGAATTAGTCAGCCACACCCAGCGTACCAAATGATGCCCTACACAAGTTTCCAGCCACGTTTCCACCATGGTGATACTGGTGATCCAATCGATAGTTTCCTGACTGTAAATTTTAGGCCAAGACACTATAGCGGGATAGGGAAATTCCCGTTGAATTCTTTCTGAATCAAGTAGGGCTCGCATAAAATTATTTACCCCAATTGAACTTAACCTTTAAGCCGGTAGTGCAAAACCCCAGATTTAGCCTAATCCCGAACCTCCACAATCAAGCAGGATAATTCCGCCTTATTAAGAGCAAATAAACTTGCCCCAACTCTAACAGCACTGGCGCCATTAAATGGCGAGCTATGTACACGAGTGATAGTTTCTCCCACATCAAAGCCCAATTCCTCTAGTCTGACGTCTAGACACTGACGTATTAGGGCTTTTTGCCCCAGGGGTAATTCACTGGCGTTCACGATAACTGAACCACCCGGTAATAATATACTTGGTTTGAGTGGGACTGGGCACACCCCGATGCGTATAAGTCCAATCTACAGGCCATATTAAAGTTAGCCCGGCTTGGGGACTGGTAACAAGATTTTGATGATAAAATTCAGTGCCACCTTGGTCAGTAACAGTATTTAAATAGGTCATGAATACTAGATGTCTAGCTGAATTGATGGGTAAATTATTGGTTCTTTCTGTGTGCCAACCGTGATAGCCTTCCCCGGGCAAGTAACGCTGAATATTGATGGATTCAAAAATTCCCCAGGGACCATAACGATTAGCACAGGGAAAAAGTTCAACATATTGATCAGTAACTTTTTTTAATTGATTAGTATATCTAATGTATAAATCCTCGTCCAATAAAACAGCATCAGTGCTGTCTTTAATTTTAGTGTTGACCGCTCCCGACGTATACTGGCCGGCATTTTTAAAGCCAATAACCCCGGCGGCTTTGTGATTGCTGGCTTCAAAATAAGCGATTATGTCATCACATAGAGATAAATCCTCTATACTGGCTTGAAAAATAAAGTTATTGTCGGTCATTGCGGTGTATAAATTGTGGGAATTACGGAAAATAAATTTAAATTATTTAAAATTATTCAAAATTAAACTGGTCACATACTTAATTATACTATATTATAAGAGGAAAATAAAAAATTTAAGCTGATAAGATGCTTAGGTCAGTAGTGAATTAAAGCATAAAATACTGTGATAGTGATTAATTCAGCATAAAATACTGTGAAAAAAATAAATCCCACAATCTTTATTGGCAGTGAGTAAGGGTCAAGAAAGTGTCAAAACATTCATTCACCGAACTGGTAGACTGGTTTTCAGGCTGATAATACGGGGTTGTGGGAGGGTTGATGCCAGCTTGCCGCCGCCGATCCACACCGATTTAACAGAATCTCTACTCTGATGCCCTGGTCGACTTTCTTTCAACTTTCTTGCATGCAGCGATTCTGACTGTTAAGTGGTTAAACACTGATTAACCGTGGTTATAACGTACTCGGGAATATCCACATTATACAGTAATACTAGCCATAGCACGGTGCTTACAATAAAGCCCATTATAAAATACTGTATTCTCATTTTTTATACTCATTGATTGGCAGTTAATAACTGTCATGAATTTACTGTATTGTAAGGGCTGAAATCTTCCCGGCAGTCAGGACGAGCCGTTTGGAAGTTTACTACCTCATAGTGCTGTAACCAGTCCGTCTGCTCCTGGGGAAAAGCTTGATCCCATTCCGCAGAATCAATAGTATATTCGGGGTCTTCGTATATAACAGCAAAATTACTCATAGATATTTACTCCTCTTAGGTCTAGTTCACGTTCCAATAGTGTAATACAAACTTGATCAAGAATGCCTTTTGAAGCAAGTGTGCGATATTGATCAAGACGTTGAATAACTTCGCTGTCAGTAGCTGTGTCAAACCAGTCAAATAGGTTTTGTACTACTGGATGATTTTGTGCTCGTTTACTGGAAAAGCCTGTCAATTTCCGCTCCTTTAATGTCGAATAAAAAATTAATGACCGATCTAATTTTAGTTGTTTGAGGTGATGCCGCTGAATGGATTTGCCCACTGTTAAAACAGACTAGCCTACCCTGCTTGGGTTGTACTCTATCTACAACTGTAATTGTGCTGTCAAAAAATACTGTATCCCCATCACTGTCATTGACGTAGTATATGCAGTTTAACAAGTTGGGATCTACATGATCCACATGTGGTGTCCTGTACATTGTGCTGTCTGCCATTGGCCAATTAGCATTGACTTTAACTCTTAAGGGAACGGTTTGTATGCCAAACAGTTTGTTAATTTCTTCTATTACAGGCACCACTTCCTGCCAGTAATGACTGTTAACCCCGCCCATGACATGCTCGTATAGTACGTGGACCAGCTGTGGTCCTTCCCTAGTATTACTGTCCGGGAAGCTATCTAAGGGGCAGGGCGGTTCGTCTACTGATGAGGGGTATAAAAACCATGGGAAGTCACCGTGTAATATTGAGTCTTTGATTGCCTGTTGACGGCTTTGAGAAACAATGTTGTCAATGACTTTGATCATTTATTTTCCAAATTTTTCTGTAGATCCAGTATTGCAGCATCATGCTCAATTTGAGCTAACCTCAAATCATAAATCAACTTGAACATAACAATGACCCCGGCGATTGCCAAGAAGATACTTAATTCTTGGGCGGTGAAATAGACCGTGGCCCAACTAATTATCAGTGCCACAAATATTACTGACACAATAATTACCACAGTATCACAAAAAGCTCTTAATTCTTTTGACATAATTTACCTTTAAATTGTTGCTAGCCAGTTGCCTAAAGCAACCAATATCACAGCCATCATGGCCGCAAATGACACGAATATCCCAAAGATAATGGGCATAAAACGCCACCACCACTTGTTCATTCTATATAACCTAGACTGTATAAAAAGTCTTCCCAGAGAACACCATCTTCCATGGCTTGTGTTAGCATATCACCATTACAGATGATTCTCTCGCCGGAGGCAAACTCCATGATATACTCAGCGTATTCGCCGCTGTCCCGCAACGCATCGGCCATTTGAGGGGAGATTTTAGTTAGTTCTACTATCATTGTGTTTCCTTAAATGTAAAAGTCTTCGTTAAAGCCCAGTACTTCGTAAACTATTTCGCGCACCATTGTGTCCATTGACTCAGCAAAACGGCTATCCTGGCCTAGTGCCTGTAACAGGCTGTAGGTTGTAGTCCAGCTGAGTTGATGTGTTTTTGACAGTTCCACAATCTTGGCTACTGCGTCGTTGCCAGCGTCTGAAAACATTGCGAAATCTTTTGTATCCATGATGTACTCCTAATTTCTTACTATGTGCATATTTTAGTTTCAATTGAATATTCAGTCAATCAAAAAGACTTCTTTTTTTACCGTTGTGCCGGCGCAACAGATATTATATATAAAGAGCCTCTACGTCCATCCCCAGAACTAGCTGATCGAACCTACATTCTTATTGTAGTTTCAACCGAATTATCAGTCAACCCTGGTGTTGTATTTAACACACAGGGCCAACCGTTTATTCTCCTTTGGGTTCAACTGGAGTTCGGGGAGCTGTTGGACAGCTGAGTATGCCTTTAAAGTGCCATTTTCTGCAGTATGTACATTCCATCTTCGGCTCCTTTTTGCTGTTAAAAAACAATTATACTGCCAAAAGGCCAATCAGTCAACTTTGGGATTACGACTGTTGTGATTCTGTAACATACGAATAGTATCATTTTGAAACTGGCTACGATAGCGACTGCGCTTGGCCTGGGGTAGATGGTTGATCAGTTCCGCGACCATGCTTTCCAGATAGCCTGCGGCATAGGCATAACCTTCGTGTTCCAGTTGACTAACGCGAACAAATTCACGTACTGTGTCTTTGGACACTTGAATTTCTAAAGGGGATAAAGCCATCTTGTCTTCCTATTTAAACTAAAGAATCTTCGTACTCGCCCCAGTACACCATGGCTTTGCCCACTTCGGTCAGTACGCTAGAGACCGGGAGGCCTATTGCCACGAAAGCATTGAATAGCTGGGTGCGGATGTAGTCGTTATCCACCACACCCGATTTAAAGTCTGCGGCCATTGAGCTAAGTGAATGTATAGCTTTAATTGCCAGTAGTTGTTCGTTAGTCATCTTGTGTTCCTATGATAATATTGGCGCCGGGGCGCCATTTTGTCAACAACCTAGGGTATCGCTGATCACTAGCCAGTCAACCCCGCTGTAGGTTTCTACCCCTACATCTGATGCTGAAACTTCCATACCATACTCCATGTTCATGCTCATGTACACGGGCAGGGCGGGATCTACTTTAGACAAGATACGAATCAAGTCTGCTACTCTTAGTGTGTCTGGTCTGATATCGCTCATCTTCGGCTCCTTTTGTTTCTCTATGTTAGTATTATACTGTCTTTTGGATTAATAGTCAAAGACCCTACGATCTGGTAGGGCTTTGACTCCAACGGGCGTCATTCTCTATACGAGCACAGGCCACGACCTCGTCGAACATACGCACGAACTCTTCGGTCATAACGCCTTCTCTGCGTATGAAGTCTGCCATCATTTCCATTTCGGAAACGACCCGGCTAGTATGAGTAACGACGTCTCTCCATTGTTCTGTTTCGAAACTTGCCATGATCTGCTCCTTTTGTTTCTATTATACTGTCTGTTGGGTTAAAAGTGTGGATCTAAGTATTCTTGACGACCTGGTCTCAAAAAGCAATAACGGCAGCCAGTCACAGTATAGTATGTACGACCGTCGGCTGCTTGTTTTTGTGTATACTTACGACCGGAATCAGTAAAAATAAATCTCTGAGTAATGCGAGTAATTTTACCGTCATAGTAACTGTCGCCGCCAATACCATAGCTTACATCATCGCCTACATTGTATACTGTTTGTGACATTGTATGCTCCTTGCTGTTTATGTGTTTATTATACTAAAATTGATACCAAAAGTCAACCGTTTTATGCTAGATTCAGCGGGGGGCGATTGGCATTAATAAGCTCACGTTCTAGAGCATGTGCTGGTTTACGCCCACGTACAATGTCCACCAGTAATATACTAAAAGCTTCAGCACCATGCTCACGTATACTGCGACACAATGTCCACGATTTATTCTCTGTTAAAGCTCTGCGAACATGCTTTTGAAAACGAATTTTCAGTGCTCGACTGGGAGTTAACCCACGCCCAGCGCATACAGTAATGCCGATGTAGGACTCGTTAGTGTTAGTGTTCACTAACATATACACGGCATGCTTAGTATCTTGTCTACGTTTACGTGTTACTTTATTCTGCATCATGTGTTTATTATACTGAAATTGATACCAAAAGTCAACCAAAAGATAACAGCATCAACATGTTGTATTAACGCAACAGTTATTGACAGCCCACTTGCTGTAACATCTGCTGTGGTTGTCCCTGTTGATCCAGTATAGTAATTGATTGGTAAACAGGCTGACACTGGGGTTGACTGTATACAATACCTGGCTGACTGTAAGTTCTATAAGGCTGAGCTAGAGCGTAGCCCAGTGCCGCACCCATCAGTGCTGGAGCTACCCAGTTAGCGTTTCGCGGAGCATAGTTATATCTGGGGGCATACTCTCTAAAACCATGTGCTTGGGCCTGTGCTGTAACTAATACTGCTAGAGCTAATACTAATGTTAATTTACGCATTTCCAACTCCTTTTTGCTTACTGTACTTACAGTATACAGTAAATGGTTAGAAAAGTCAACCAAAAGACTCTGTCTAGTAAACCCCCAGGGGGTAGGGGGCAGAAACTGGGTGGGGGGTGCTTGCAGCTTTAGCTACAATACTTGGACGCTTGCCGCGTCCTTTTTTGGCGTCAATTTCCGTACGCTATAATTTGAAATTTTGTTTTCGGTATTATTTCCGTACGCTATAATTTGAAATTTTGTTTTCGGTATTATCTCTGTCGCGTATATTCTGGCCCCAGGGGTTGAAAACTTCAACTGAAATTTTTTCCCCCTTTTGAAAATGCATGCATGCAATTTTTCTTGTCGCTACACTATAGTCGGCGGTAACCTATATTGAATACTGCCGTAATCCTGCCCTCTCCACTATGATTAATCAAAACTTCATGGCTTAACCAACTGGGCCACATTAAAATTAAGCCTGGTTCTGGTTCAATGTCATAGTATCTCCAGTTTAATACGTGTTCTTCTTTTACCGGCCACTGTTGAAAACTGGTGTATTGTCTGGGGTCGTACAGTCTCAATCTACCACTGTTTGGGGGTGTACTCAAGTACATTACACCCGATAGTTGGCTTTCGGGATGTTCGTGTTTGCCATGTCTGTCTCCCTCAAACATCTCACTGAAGAACGTATCCACCTGCAGATACTGTTTCATAACTTTACTGTCAAATCCCATGCTGTCGAGATAGTTATCAGCGTAGCCAATTATTCGTTGATTAAACTTATCTACACTGTTATTTGCCGTGAGGTCACAACTGTAGGTATTACGGTAATTCCAAGTGTTGGTCAAGTTGTTGGTATCGGCTAACAGGTCTTTTGCCACTTCTAGCATTTCCTCGCCTAATTCTCTGTCTAGATAGTATCCAATGGTTGTGGGGAATAATTTTAAATGGTTCATTTAACATATTTAATATTTCTATATTTCTACTCTTTATTATCTAACGTCTATCGCGCTTGCACTTCGTGCGTGGGTCTTGTTTTCAATAGCTTGACCCCGTTAGCTTATAAATATCTCAAAGGAAATATATGGACCAATTTATATTAGAGTACAAAAACGCTTTTACCCGGGAATATTGTAATAGTGTTATTGAATACTATGAAAACGCAGTATCCGCTGGGTTTGGGTACACACGTAAACAAGTATCGGATACACCCGCTCAATACATCGATGACACCGCAGTCTTTGCACACAGTGAATACACTATTAAATTAGATCATTCATGGGATTTGGTGAGGCATTTTTCTTCGATATTTTGGCGTGATTGTTACTCAAAATATATCAGTCAAGTGCCGTCGGTGAGTAATATGACTGAACAGGGTATTTTCACTTACAAAATACAAAAAACTTTGCCCGGGCAAGGCTATCACGTTTGGCATCATGAGGTTGACGGTAAATCAACTTGTCAAAGGACCATGGCCTGGATGCTGTACTTGAATGATGTTGAAGAGGGCGGGGAAACTGAATTCCTCTATCAACGATGTCGTATTCGGCCTACTGCGGGCACTGTGGTAATGTGGCCCGGGTATTATACACACATTCATAGAGGTAATCCACCATTGAGTGGTCCTAAATATATTGTTACTGGAAATTTAGAATTTTAATGAGTGTAATTTATAAATAACTACATGAGATCACGTGAATTCACTGACGAAGCTATTATTAAAATTCCTCAAATAGATTTTGAGGCGGATGATAACAATTTGCCCACTGGTAAAAAATTAAAACAGTATCTTGCTCAAAGTCGCAGATTAACTGATCAATTGGTCTACACCGTGGATAAAACCGGCGCATGGTATGGCTCGGGCATAGACATGTTTATTTTTAAAGAGGGTCAGACAGTGGGATGGATAAATGTCTACCCGGTCTTAGACTGGCCAACACAGCCTGCTTATACTGTGCCATCTATTATGGTTCGGACTGCTGCTCGAGGACAGGGAATTAGCAAATTGCTTTATCAGTTGGTATTCACTGAACTAAAAGGCTGTATACTAGCCGGGGAACAACAGACACCTGGCGGACGACGTAATTGGGTCGCTCTAAACAGTACTCCCGGGGTGCGTGTATATGGGTGGGCATCATTGGATCAAAAATATCTGCAGCGTATGAAAAAATTTAAAGTACAAGATAAATTTAATGCTAATTTGGAAAAAAACGGGGCTAAATTATTGGGTAATGCTCGAGGACAGGATTTTTATATATTTCCTGTGGCTGCCGAACGTAACATACTAGAACCCTTGATAACAAAAACATTTAAACTTTATCAGCCCAATCCCTATAACAGCGATTCCTATGTTCATACCGGCTTAGTGGCGTATTCCAATAATTAATTTTTATTGAGCAATTTTTCTTTCAATAAATACCCCGTTAGTTTTAACATCTATATAACATACTCATGAACAATATTACTCATAACGATTTTATCGGCGTTTACCATAATGCTTTTTCCGATAGTTTTTGTCAACGTGCAATTAAGTATTTTGAAACCGTGCGCCAAGCTGGATTAACCGCTACACGCCAACAAGTAAATCCACAACATAATCGACTGGAAAAACATGACGATACTTTAATTATTCCCGACGAAGAAACTATGAGTCTTGAGGGATCTAAAGAATTAACCAAACAATTTCTTGATATTTTTTGGAAGGAATGTTATGCCAAATATGTAGAAGAATTTTCTATATTAACTTACTATGACAGTCATAAAATTGCCAATTATAAAATACAGTGCACCCCGATAGGAGGTGGATATCATTTATGGCATTGCGAGCACGGAAATATTGCCAGTAATAATAGAATTTTAGCTTGGATGCTGTACTTGAATGACGTTGAAGAGGGCGGGGAAACAGAGTTTATTTATCAGCGTCTACGTATAAAACCAACAGCTGGTACTATGTTAGTATGGCCAGCAGGGTTTACTCATGTACATAGAGGTAATCCACCCTATAGTAATAGCAAATATATTATCACTGGTTGGGTAGAATTTAGTTAATCAGTAACCTCAATGTAAATATTCCCACTCACTGATATCCTATATTCGTCACTGGTATAAAAAGGATAAACACAATGGTTTAGTCCGGACGGGAACATTACCATTTTACCATTAAATGTTCGATCTACCGGAATATTTTGTTGACCAATTTTACCTAGATTATTAATAAATATAAAAGAAAAATGACCCGGGCATAGGCTATTAGAATTTACTGAACTAGGGTGAGCTATTTCATCATTGATATCATAGGGTACATTAATCCATAATACAAAACTTAACACTCCCGAATGATTGTGTATGGGATTGAACTCGTATTTTTTTTGAAAGTTAACCCATATTCCGCCTAGTTTAAATCTATAGTTTTTATCACGTATTCCTTGATCAGATAGATATCCTTTTGCCATATCACAATGTGAATTATATGTATATGCTAAATTAGTTGTTAGATTTTCCACATGTTCTCGACAGTCATATAACCCATATTCATGCTGAATATTTCCCGCTAACTGCTTGTTTCGAGAATCTGCTTGACTAAAATCTTGCTGAATTTTTTTTATCTCATCATGAATAGGTTTTAGTTGTTCATCAGTAAGGACGGTATGTATTATTCCGGGGTTTGATAAAGTTAAATAAGTGACTTCATTCATTTTTTTGTTATGCTTTCTCGTAATAATGATCTTCTATCTGCTCAACGATTATCTTGGCTTGCGTTCTTGCTTCTTGATCTGTACTGCCATCTAAAATAAAAATTTCACCTGCGTAGTGTAATACATAAGTTTCCAATCGGGCATCATATTCTACTTCGTAATGTACCATGAGATTTCCTTAGTTAAGATGTGTTATTATAGCATTAATCTATTTGTATGTCAACAAGTTTGCCTTCTCGAAATATCCAATAAGTTTCTAAGCCATTGTAACTTACCCATATGCAGTTATTGCCCGGACGCATAGTATAATGTGTAACCCCACGTTTGACTAATTCATTAGTAACTATAATAATTTCAAATTCATTCATTATTCAGGCCAATCTAAATAAACATAAACTGCAAATAAAAAAATCAACAATGGTAAGTTACCCATTGTAGCTACCATTAACATAATGACAAAGAAAAATAATCTATCACTCATTATCTAAATCTAAGTCCTGATTTACCATGTCAACCATGCTTGAATAACAGGTAGGACAGAAAGCCACGGGTAAAATACCAAAGTATCCCAAAACGCCGCCCTCGTCCTCAGTAAACTCGCAACTGCATACATTGCACTTGTGATCTGTTCCAACATGTTCAAATCCTTTGATCATTCTTCAACTCCAAAATGTTGTTTAATCTGTTTTGCCGAATCTGTACAACCTTCATAATAACCATCACTCCAACTACCTTGTGGCGCTGAAGGAATATCATTTATAATGGTAGCACATTCTTTCACAATCAACTCGGCGAACTTTTCTTTGTCAAAATATTCTACTTGTTCTATGTAACCTTTACCTCTGTAACCTTCATGATTCATGGAGAGAGTTGAAGTA
>Ga0208106_1000112_pt1 | contig 31229 bp, 55 predicted proteins | sample CryBogCBE25Jul08_FD_184577 | JGI IMG/M metagenome (GOLD analysis project Ga0208106, IMG submission 184577) | Freshwater microbial communities from Crystal Bog, Wisconsin, USA - CBE25Jul08 (SPAdes) | ecosystem: Environmental > Aquatic > Freshwater > Lake | place: Crystal Bog, Wisconsin, USA...
ATAAAACAAAAAATTTTTTTTTTTTTTTTTTTTATGGTACATTTAGTTTATATTTCTTTTGTTAACTTTAAAAACATAAATTTAACATAGCGTCTTTAGTTCAGTTGGTAGAACGCAGGTCTCCAAAATCTGGTGTCGAGGGTTCGAGTCCTTCAAGGCGCGTCTTTAATCCGGTGGTTTGAAAAAAGATTAAAATATGGATTAACTATATAAGATCAATCGTTTAAAAAATTCTTATGGCAAAAAAAATTAAAGCATTTGTTAAATTAGCCTTAACTGCTGGAAAAGCTACACCTGCCCCTCCTGTAGGACCAGCTCTGGGACAGCATGGTGTTAATATCGCTGGTTTTTGTAAGGAATATAATGCAAAAACACAAGATAAATTAGGTTTAGTAATTCCGGTGAAAATTACTATTTATGATGATCGTTCTTATTCTTTCATTTTAAAATCTCCTCCAGCTTCTGTTTTATTAGCTAAATTTGCCAATGCTTCAAAAGGATCTGCTCAACCAAATCGTCAAAACGTAGGAACAGTTACGTTAGAGCAAGTAAAAGAAATTGCAATGACAAAAATGTCAGACTTAAATACAACAAATATGGAAAAAGCTGTATTGATTATTGCTGGAACAGCAAAAAGTATGGGTATTAAAATCGAAAAATCTATTTAAATTTTAATAATTTAAAGAATTATGAAAAAATATTCAAAACGTATAACTTTGTTAAGAAATTTACTTACTGAAACCTCTTATTCTTTTGATCAAGGTATCTCTTTATTAAAAGAAGTCGGAAATGCTAAATTTTTAGAATCTGTAGAAGCACATGTCTCATTAAATATTGATCCCAAATATGCTAATCAACAATTAAGAACAAGTTTGGTTTTACCATATGGAACAGGAAAATCTTTAAAAATTGCGGTTTTAACTGATGCGGATTATGTTGAAGAAGCATTGAAATTAGGAGCTACCAAAGCAGGTTCTGATGATTTAATTGAAGAAATTAATGCTGGAAAATTAGATTTTGATATTTTAATTACAACACCTCAATTAATGCCAAAATTGGCAAAATTAGGAAGAGTTTTAGGACCTAAAGGTTTAATGCCATCTCCTAAATCAGGAACAGTTACTCAAAATATAAAAGAAGCAATCACTCAATTTAAACAAGGAAAATTAGAATATCGTGCAGATAAAACTGGTATTGTTCATTTAAGTTTTGGAAAGAGTAATTTTTCAGAAGAACAATTAAAAGAAAATTTATTAGCTGTTTATAGTTCAATTGAAAGAAATAAACCTACTGGAGTTAAAGGAAAATATTTTAAATCGTTTTCTATTTGTACAACGATGAGTCCAGGAATTAAATTAGAAATAAATACATTTAAAAAATCTTCTTTAGGTTATTAAAGAAATTCTTTTTTTTATTGAAATAACATACTTTTTTTGTTATATCATCTATATGAAGAAATTTAATTTTTATAAAAAATCAAATTTTTTCTTTTTTATTTTTAATAAACTAACTTATTTATATTTATGAACGAAAAATTAGATATTATTCTTGAACAATTAAAAAGTTTAACTCTTTTAGAAGCTGCAGAATTAGTAAAAGCTATTGAAGAAACCTTTGGTGTAGATACATCTGTAGCTGCTCCAACTATGGGTGGGTTTGCTCCTGTAGCGGCTGCTCCAGTAGAAGCTATTGAAGAAAAAACAGCTTTTGATATTCTTTTAACTGAAGTACCAGCAGATAAAAAAATTGCTATCTTAAAAATTGTTCGTAATGTTACAGGTTTAGGATTAAAAGAATCAAAAGAAATTGTAGATAATGTTCCAAAACTTTTAAAAGAAGGAGCAACTAAAGAAGAAGGTGAAACAATTAAAAAAGAATTAGAAACTGCAGGAGCAAAAGTTACAATTAAATAATATCATTTGGATAATTAAGTCAAAATTAAAAAAGACTTAATTATCCATTTTCTTATTGAGGATATAATTCACCTACTTTTTTTTGTTTTTCTAGAGTATCAAAGTCAGGTTGAATTTGAACAAAAGTTTCCATTTTGCTTTCAATTGAGACTAATACTTCATACATTATATCTAGAATATCTTCCACTAATACTATTTGTCCTAATTTATCTGTAGGAACAACAGTACGAGTTGTTTGTGAAGCATTTTTAAACATATCTTCAAGATATAATAACATTGCGACTATATCTACAGAATCTGCTTCGTAATCAATTACTAAATTGGCTTCTAATTTAACTGAGTCTTCTTCAATTTCATCTAATTGTTTAGTAATCACTTTTACAATTACACTAAATAATTGATCAAAAGTTAAAGATTTTAATTCCCAATTTGTTTTCCATCGTTTAAGAAAAGCCATAAATTTTCTTTTTTTTCTTTATTAGCTTCATTTAATTCACTCTACTTTTTAAAATAATTTTTACTATTAATAAACTAACAATAAAAATTTTATATTGCAATAAATAAAATGTTGCTTTTTAGTCTGTTCTTTTTCTTTTTCTATATTACTCTTCTTGACTATTAATACCTCTTTTCTTATAATCATAGAACTGATTAACGGGATGTAACGCAGTTTGGTAGCGTGTCTGCTTTGGGAGCAGAAAGTCGCAGGTTCAAATCCTGCCATCCCGAATAAAAAAAAATGATTGATTATACAATGTTAAATAAATAACATTAAATAAGATTAAATAAATACCCCCAAGGGAATTCGAATCCCTGTTACCTCCGTGAAAGGGAAGTGTCCTAGGCCACTAGACGATGGGGGCTTTTGTTTTATGTGTATATTATAATATAAACGTAGATTAATGTCAAGTTTTTTTAGTTTAAAATTTAATTCTTTTTTTTGTTTAAAAGTGGTATACCTAGTTTATAATTTTAAATCTAAAAATGAATCTATAGATGTGTACCGAACTATTTTTAGCTATCTTTTATTTTTTGACTCTTTTTATAGTAAACTTTTTTCTTTTTAAATTATTAATAAGTTATCAAACAAATATTCTTTTTTTATTAAAAATAAAAAATATTTTAAATTCTTTTGATAAAAAAAAATTAAAAGGAATTTCTATATTTTATTTTTATTCTAAAAATGAATTTAAAAATAAAAGTATATTAAACAAATTTTCTTCTTTTTCTAAAGTTAAAGATATGTTAATTATAGGAAGTACTTATCGATATCTTTTAAAAAATTTATCCAGAAAAAATAATGATTTTGTTTCATTAAGTTATTATTTAAAATTATTAGAAACTCAATTTTTACCCTTTTTTATTTTGTAGATGGGTTACCTGGGAATCGAACCCAGAACTTATCAGTTAAAAGCCGAGTACTCTACCATTGAGTTAGTAACCCTATTCTCGTGACCTACTTATAAATGTACAATATAATATAGAAAATTACTAATCTTATAAAAGATAGTTAAGAGTGTATTAAACGATGAAAAATTGAAAAATATTTTCTATTTATGAATTTAAACGCTATTAGTCAAATCTTAACTGTGTTTATTATTGTTTCTATGGGTCCAGCTTGTATCGCTTATTTAGCTTATAAAAAAGCATTATAATTAATGATTTAAAAGATTAGATTTTGAAAGATTATAATAAATCATCGAAGATTTAAAAAATAGAATATTTTGTATTTTAAAATTTGAGCAGTAAGAAAAGAATAAAAATTTTCATTTCAATTAAATAAAAAAAACATGGCTTTACCTTGGTATCGTGTTCATACAGTTGTATTGAATGATCCTGGACGACTAATTGCAGTACATTTAATGCATACTTCATTAGTTTCAGGATGGGCTGGTTCTATGGCTTTATATGAGTTAGCAATTTTTGATCCTTCAGATCCTGTTTTAAATCCAATGTGGAGACAAGGAATGTTTGTTATGCCTTTCATGGCTCGTTTAGGAATTACAGAATCATGGGGAGGATGGACAATTACTGGTGAAAGTTCAACCACACCTGGGATTTGGAGTTTTGAAGGAGTAGCATTAACACATATTATTCTTTCTGGTTTATTATTTTTAGCTGCTATTTGGCATTGGGTTTATTGGGATTTAGATTTATTTCAAGATCCACGTACAGGAGAACCAGCTTTAGATTTGCCTAAAATTTTTGGGATTCACCTTCTTTTATCAGGATTTTTATGTTTTGGTTTTGGTGCTTTTCATGTAACAGGTTTATTTGGACCTGGGATTTGGGTATCCGATGCTTTTGGATTAACAGGAAGAGTTCAACCTGTAGCTCCTTCTTGGGGTCCAGAAGGGTTTAATCCTTTTAATCCAGGTGGAGTTGCTGCACATCATATCGCAGCTGGTACTTTAGGAATTATTGCTGGAGCTTTCCATTTAACAGTAAGACCTCCACAACGTTTATATCGCGCATTAAGAATGGGTAATATTGAAACTGTTCTTTCAAGTAGTATTTCTGCTGTTTTCTTTGCTGCGTTTGTTACTTCTGGAACAATGTGGTACGGTTCGGCTACAACACCTATTGAATTATTTGGTCCAACTCGTTATCAATGGGATAGTGGATATTTCCAACAAGAAATTGAAAGAAAAGTAGAAACTGCAATTGCTCAAGGAACATCGGAAACAGAAGCTTGGTCTCAAATTCCAGATAAACTTGCTTTCTATGATTATATTGGAAACAATCCAGCTAAAGGGGGTCTTTTCCGTTCAGGTCCAATGAATAAAGGTGATGGTATTGCAGAAGCGTGGTTAGGTCATCCAATTTTCCGTGACCGTGAAGGAAGAGAACTTACTGTACGTCGTATGCCTGCATTCTTTGAAACGTTCCCTGTTATTTTAGTTGACAAAGATGGAATTATTCGTGCAGATATTCCATTTAGAAGAGCAGAATCTAAATATAGTATTGAACAAGTTGGAGTAAATGTTAGTTTCTATGGTGGGAAATTAAATGGTCAAACATTTAAAGATGCACCAACGGTTAAGAAATTTGCTAGAAAAGCTCAATTAGGAGAAGTTTTTGAATTTGATCGTACAAGTTTAGAATCTGATGGTGTATTTAGAAGTAGCCCAAGAGGTTGGTATACTTTTGGTCATGCTAATTTTGCTTTATTATTCTTCTTTGGTCATTTATGGCATGGAGCTCGCACTATCTTTAGAGATGTATTTACTGGTATTGGTCCAGAAGTTACAGAACAAGTAGAATTTGGTGCTTTTAGAAAAATTGGTGATAGAACAACTCCTCGTAAAGGTAGTGTTTAATTATTTCAAAACAAATTGAATTTGGTAAAGAAAAACAAATATTCTTTTTTTACCAAATTTCTTATTTATTTTACATTTACTTTCAAAAAATTTAGATATGGAAGCTTTAGTTTATACTTTTTTATTAATCGGTACATTAATGGTCTTATTCTTTGCGGCATTTTTCCGTGAAAGTCCAAAAATTATTAGAACATAAATTAATTATCTTTTTTTATTACTCTTATTACTTTGTATTTTTTAGAAATTAATCATCATCTTCTTCAAAAGGGTCGATTAAGGCTTCTGATCCTGGTCCAAAAGAACTGTAGATTGTTAACAAAGTGACTCCTATTGCTAAAGAAGCGATTCCAAAAGCAATGAATGCAGTGTCTAAATTCATACTTTAGTTTTTTTTAATCTTTTTTATTACTATTAATTTTATTACAGTTACAATTTTATGGCATTAAAAACTCGTTTAGGCGAAATTCTTAAACCTTTAAATATAGAATATGGCAAAGTAGCACCTAGTTGGGGTACAACACCTATTATGGGTATTTTTATGGGCTTTTTTTTAGTTTTTTTACTAATTATTCTTCAAATTTATAATTCTTCATTGATTTTAGAAAATGTAGATGTTGATTGGAGCGCCCTTGAAAGTTAATTTTTAACATTAATTTCTTCTATTTTATAATGAAACAAAGCAAACTTTGTTTCATTATTTATTCGAAATTTTAATTATTTTCAATCTAAATTAACAAGTTCACTAATTGAAAAATTATTTGTATTTGTTCCGCTATAATTCACCGATTCAAATCTAACAACAACTGGATAACGAATAATTGTTGATTTTTCAACACTTATTACTACGCCTATTTTATTAAACCAATAAGATTCTTTTCTTAAAATACGTACTTTACTTCCTTTTGTTACCATACTATTTATAAATATTTAACTTTTGTATCTTTTGTTTTATTATTTTAGTTCAAATTTAATGAATCTACACGAAAAAGCTTTTTTTTTATTAAAATTTAAATTAATATTCTAAAAAAATTATACATTATGATTATTTTAATTATAAATTAAGATAACTTTGTTATTCAATATTTTCTAAAATGAACATATATATATGTTTATAGATATATTCAAAAAAAATTTTAGATACTTAAAATAGAAAATAGACTCATTTGAATTATTTGTTATTATTATTAAAAAATTAAAAAAATGATTATGAAACATTATTTATTTTTACTCTCTAAAGACTTAGAAAACAATGTGATTTTATCATTGTTTCAAACAAATTTCGTGACGCTTTTTATTCTAAGTTTATTTCTTTTTATTTTTTTATTTGGAGAAAAATTAGTTTTTCTTTTTGAAAAAACATGGAATAATCTTTATGATCGAATTTATGATCCAGCTGATTCTGCTGATCCTTTTTCAGATTTTGTTAGTCTTGATCAAAATGTAGTTCAAGTTATCACAGATACTAAAATTAAATTTGAAGATGTTGCTGGAAATGAAGAAGCTAAAGAAGAATTAAAAGAAGTTGTAAAATTTTTAAAAGAACCAGAAACATTTTCTAAATTAGGTGCAGGTGTTCCAAAAGGGGTTTTACTTGGTGGTCCTCCAGGAACAGGAAAAACATTATTAGCAAAAGCTATTGCAGGAGAAGCAGGAGTTCCATTTTTAAAAGTATCAGGATCTCAATTTGTAGAATTATTAGTTGGTGTTGGTGCTTCAAGAGTTCGAGAATTGTTTGAGAAAGCTCGTTCCTTAAAACCTTCTATTATTTTTATTGATGAAATTGATTCTATTGCACGTGCTCGTTCAGGAAATAATAGCATGGGTGGCGGAAATGATGAAAGAGAACAAACTTTAAATCAAATTTTAACTGAAATGGATGGTTTCGAAGTTGATAGTGGAATTGTTGTTATTGGAGCAAGTAACCGCATTGATATTTTGGATCCAGCCATTAAGCGTGCCGGTCGCTTTGATCGTCAAATCACAATTAATAATCCAAATTTAAAAGAAAGATTATCTATTTTAAAAGTCCATGCGCGTGGTAAAAAATTAGACAAATCTGTTTCTCTTGCTCAAATAGCTCAACGTACAATAGGTTTTTCTGGAGCTGATTTAGCAAATGTTTTAAATGAAGCAGCTATTTTAGCTACAAGATTGAAAAAAGAAACCATTTTAATGAGAGAAATCAATACTAGTATTGATCGTATTGTGATTGGGTTAGAGGGAAAACAATTAAGTCGTGTTAAAGCGCGTCAATTAACAGGGTTTCATGAAATGGGACATGCTTTTGTAGGTAGCTTAATAAACGAGAACGATGGAATTGAAAAATTAACGTTAGTACCTAGAGGGAGAACTCAGGGAACTACATGGACAATACCTTCGGCTAGTCAATATAATTCTAGAAATCTTTTTATTAATCAAGTTTTAATTGCAATCAGTGGTCGTGCTGCGGAAGAAATTGTAGGAGGTATTGCCGAATGTACAGTAGGATCTCAACAAGATTTAGCACAAATGACAAGAAATGTTCGTATAATGATTTTAAGATATGCTATGGCAAGACTTCAAGAATTAAAACAACAAGCTCAACAAAGAAATTTATTCTTTTTAGGAAGTGATGTCAAACAAGAATTAAATAATATTATTGATAATTTTACTACTAATTTCATGGATATTACTTATCAAGAAGTTATTTCTTTTTTAGAAGTTATTCGTCCAGGAGGAGAACGCTTAGTAGATGAATTAATGGTTTCTGAAGAATTAACAGGAAAAGATTTACGTGCTTTAGCCAAAGAATATTTATCAAATTTAACTTCTCTTGAAATTCTTTATAATACACGTCAATCTTCTTTATTTGATTTAATGTCTCCTGATTTAAAAAAATCTATTGCGGAAGTCGAGAAAGAATCAGAAAAAAATTCATTAAGTTATAAATAATAATAATAAAAAGAATAGAGAAATATAGAATCTCTATTCTTTCTATTTTAAAAAGTAGGAAATATTAATGGATCAGGATAAACAAAATTAATAAAAAGGATAAATCCAGAAGTAATAGATAACCAAATAGTCATTAAAACAGGTGCTGTTGAAAGATATTTTAAAAAGTCGTTCATATTTTTTTAACAAATAAATAATATTTTGTTGAATTTTTAAGTTTTTATAAGTTTTAACGAGGAGAAACAGTAATATCGTCATCTGAAGCTAAAAGATCTCCCGTTGTAAATTCCTTCCATGCTTCAATAGGCCATAAAAAACCTGAATTTATAATTGCAAATGCTACAGGAACATTTATAATAATTTCATTTTCAAAAGCATTTTCTGTTGTGCTTGCATAACGAACATATTTTCTTCCTACCCATCCAATCCATCCTGTTATATAAAGAAATAATATTCCAGGAATAACAAATTCATTTGCATGATCCCATTGACCAGTCGCAATAATACGAGGTAATCCTTCTTTTCCACAAAGAAGATTAGAATTCCCATATCTTTCAAAGCGAACTTTTGTTGAGTCAATTTCTTTTAATAAAAATTTAGCTTCATTGCTTTCAGGGGTATAAAGTTTTACTCTATTTTCAAGTTTTTTAACTGAAGTAGCTAAACGTTTTTTAAAAGCAGGTGATTCTTTACATGGTTTTAGAACACTAAAATCAGCATGAGCTACTTGAATATCTGTTTGAAATAGACTTACTGAAATAAAAAGTAACGAAAACATTTTTAAAAAGAAAGACTGGAAATTAAATTTCATGAAATTTCAATATAAGTAATAATATATTTTAGCTAGTAGATGAAGAATATTATAGTTAAATAATTTTATGTAAACGAAAAACCGGGATTGACGGGGCTCGAACCCGCAACTTCCGCCGTGACAGGGCGGTGCTCTAACCAATTGAACTACAACCCCAAGGAGAGAGAGGGATTTGAACCCTCGGTATAATATAATTATACAATAGATTAGCAATCTAACGCGATAGACCACTCTGCCATCTCTCCAATTTAAATTTAAGCAGATTTTTTAAATTCAATTAATCTAGAAGAAGATGACTCCGGTTGGATTTGAACCTACGACCTAGGGCTTATGAGTCCCCCACTCTAACCAGCTGAGCTACAGAGCCTATTCTCTATAAACAGAATTATATACTATAACCTTAAAAAATGTAAGATAGAAAAAACTATCTTACATCATTTATAATTAAAATAACCCTAAACTAATAGCTTTATCAATAGGCATAGTTGCTCCAACTCCTAACCAAAAAGCAAAAAGAGTTCCTACAAAAAAAACACTCATTGCCACTGGGCGACGGAAAGGATTTTGAAATTTGTTAATATTTTCAAAAAATGGAACAGTTAATAAACCAGCAGGAACAGCTGCCATTGATAATACTCCTAATAATTTATTAGGTAAAACACGTAATAAATTAAACGTAGGGAAAAAATACCATTCAGGTAAAATTTCAAGAGGTGTAGCAAAAGGGTTTGCAGGTTCACCAAATGATGATGGTTCTAAAACAGCTAAACCAATAACACACGCAAAGGTACCAAAAATACAAACGGGGAAAATATAAAGAAGATCATTTGGCCAAGCTGGTTCTCCATAATAATTATGTCCCATCCCTTTAGCTAATTTTGCTCTTAATTTTGGATCAGACAAATTCGGTTTTTTAATAACTGACATAATAAAAATTTTTAAAGTTAATTTAGATTAAAATGAAATAGAACTAGTGTTAAAAAAGTAATATTTATAAAGGACCAGAAATTCCTTGTTTTCTGATCATTAAAAAATGAGCCAACATTAAGACAGCTGTTATTAAAGGTAAAACAAATGTATGTAAACTATAAAAACGTGTTAAGGTTCCTTGTCCAACACTAGCGCCTCCTCTTAATAATTCTACTAATGTTGTTCCTACAACTGGAATAGCATCAGGTACACCTGTAACAATTTTACATGCCCAATAACCTACTTGATCCCAAGGTAAAGAATAACCCGTAACTCCAAAAGAAACAGTTACAGATGCTAAAATTACACCTGTTACCCAAGTTAATTCACGAGGTTTTTTGAATCCCCCTGTTAAATAAACTCTAAAAACATGTAAAATCATCATTAAAACCATCATACTGGCAGACCAACGATGAATTGAACGAATCAACCATCCGAAATTTACTTGTGTCATCAGAAATTCAATTGAAGCAAAAGCATCCGCAACAGAAGGTCGATAGTAAAAAGTCATAGCAAATCCAGTTGCAACTTGTACTAAGAAAAGGGTAAAAACAATTCCACCAAAGCAATAAAAAATATTGACATGTGGAGGAACGTATTTACTTGAAATATCATCGGCAATGGATTGGATTTCAAGACGTTCTTCAAACCAATTATAGATTTTTCCCATTATTATTTTTAATTCACTAGTTTATTCACACTTAAGCACAAAATAAATTACTAAAAAATCAATTATACGTTACTAGGATTACGTGATGTATCACTTGAAAGTAAACCAAAAACAGCAATAGTGATAAAAAAGAAAGCAGTTGTATATACAAGTAGTTTTAATGCTAACATGAAGTTTAAATAAATAATTAATAATTTTTAATTTAAAATAGTAAAAAAGATAGTCACTTAGTATTATACTTAATTTTAAGAAAAAAAATCAAAATTAAGAAAATTTTTTCTTAAGTATTCTCTACTAAACGTCGAATAATTTCTCTTTGTCGAATAAGTGTCCAACAAAAAGAAAGACTAATAAAAATTAATAAAACTTGACTAAATAATAAAATTGGATCCAATCTCCAACCGTGAATAACGATAATTGAACTATAAACAATTCCTAAGGTGGTAATAAAAATATCCCAATCCGTAGCTAAATTAGGATTTATAAAGCGCAATGCATAAAGACCAATCATAACAATAGCAAAAATCCCTCCAATAAGGAGGGCTGGTTCAACAATTATATTAATCACCTTTAAACCTCTACACGAGCTAGTGGATCTAATCTGCTTACAGTAATTAAGGCAATAGTAATAGGAATAATAATAAGAATAGTTCCTGCAAATAAACTTCCTAAAAAATTTGCTAATGATGCTGTCATAATTTTTGATTGATATGTTCTAAATAGATAATTTAATTTGTAAATGATTGATTTTCAGAAGAAAATTCATTTTCTGGAGTTAAAAATAACATACAATGACATTCCTTTCTTTCTCTCATTGGAACACAAGGACAATTCCAATATGCTAAACTAATTTCATCTTCTTTATTATCATAGTATCGACATGGACATAATGGTGCGCCAAATAATTCTTTATTTTTTGCTAGTCCTTGAATTACTGAATCTGTAACTTCAAAATCGATACAAAAAAAAGTATCAGTAGATTTTGCATAGCTTTCAGCAAATTGTTTCATGGAATCAATGATTTTTGAATTAATATTCATAATGTTAATAAAAATTTGATTTTATTCTTTTATTTTTAGTTTTTGTATCTATTTATATAATTTTTAAAGAATATTATAAAATTATAAAACTAAACTATAATAAAATACATAATTTAATAAAAGAGGTAATACATGATTGCTCCTTATTTACCATCTATCCTTGTACCCATTATTGGAATATTTTTACCAGGAGTTGCCATGGCTGCATTATTTATTTATATCGAAAAAGAAAGTGTTGAGTAATTTTAACTCATCACTTTTTTTCTTTTAATAATATCTTCTTATAACGAAGATCCAAGTCCAGAATACGAACCATAAATGAAAACACTTAATATAGTAAGAACTCCAAGTCCACCTACTAATGCAATTACCCAAAGAGGGATACGTCTATTTGTATCTGCCATAAAATTTTAATTTTTTTAAAAATAAAAAATATATTGTTAATTTCTAATTAAAGAAATAACTTGAAAATAAAACTGCTAAAACAAAAATTAATAATAATCCCCAATAAAGAGATGTTCGATTTAATTCAACAGCTTGAACATTTGGATTTGGACCTGTCATAAAAATACTCCTTCCTTTATCGTTGAATAAATTGCATTGATGTAATAGAACCTAGAAAAAAAATTGTTGGAACAGCTAAAGCATGAATAGCTAGCCAACGGAATGTAAAGATTGGATAAGCAACAGAGCGATTAAAATTTCTATTCATATAAATGGTAAAGTAAGTAACTTTTTTAAGGATTTTTAATTGTTTATTTTAAATCTTCTAATTCTTGATTGGCATTAAAACGTTCATTAGCTAATGGAACTTGTTGACGATCTTGAGTAAAATACTCATCGGGTCTTGGTGTTCCAAATACATCATAAGCTAATCCTGTACTTATAAATAACCATCCAGAAAGAAAAAGAGTTGGAATTGTAATGCTATGAATAATCCAATAACGAATACTTGTTAAAATATCAGTAAACGGACGTTCTCCTGTAGATCCACCAGACATGTTTTTACTAAAGCGTAGTAAAAATTCTTCTTTTGTCACTCCTTATTTTTTAATACTTCTATTATAAGCAATTTTCATTTTTTTTTCATTCTTTTTTCATAGAACCTCAAAAGCGGGTAGACAGAATCGAACTGTCATAATCAGCTTGGAAGGCTGAAGTTTTACCACTAAACTATACCCGCTGTATAATATACTACTAAAAAAAAAAAAAAATACAAATTTTTTAGTAGATAAATTATATAATTAAATTTTCTAAGGGAACATTTAAAAATGTGGATAATTTTATTGCTTTTTTTTCTGTCTCAATCGGATTTAATAAAAATTGAGCAGGAAATAAAGGAATTTCTCTTTTATCTTTTAAAACTAAAAGTATATTACAACGTGGATTTAATCCTTGTTTTATTAAAAATTTTATATTTTTAATATTTTTAAATTCGTAAGATAAAAAAATTCGTCGATTTTTTCCTGGAAACCCAAGTCTTACAAGTCGAACAATTTCTTCTATTTTGGAAAATTCGTTATAGCCACTTCCAATATTCCAAAAAATTGTTAAAAAACTATAGATCGCTAAGCCTAAAGCTCCTGTTCCATAAAATAACATTACAATTCCTTGTGGAACAAATTTGATTTCGCTTGTATCTGTAATTTTTAGTAGATTTATATTTAAGTAACTTGATAAACCAGCTAAAAAAAATCCAAAACCTGCAAAAAGTAAAATCAACATTATGGAGAAACTACGTAAATTACGTGCTCCTGTAATATTTTCTTTTATAATTTCGTCTTGCATAAATAGTTATTTTTATTATAACAATTAAATTAATTTAATTGTTTTTAAACTTAAATATAAAGCTGTAATTAAACCAAACATTAAACCACATAAAATTAAATAATTTAAGATAAGAGTCATTTTTCTTTTTTATAAAATTGATTATTATTATTATACTTTTTTCTTTATCAAATATTAACTTCTTTGACTAAAAAATGTTTCTTATATACATATATATAATAATATTTCTTAAAATCAAAAATATTTTTTCAAGTTTAACAAATTGTATTATAATATTAAATGAAAAGTTTTTAATAATATAAATAGAAATATGATAGTTAATAAAGCACCAGAAACTTCAAGCTTTGATGTTGTTTCGCCTTATCAAGGAGATCCTTTTGTAGGACATCTTTCGACACCAATAACTACTTCTAATCTTACAAAAGCTTATTTAGGATTATTACCTGCTTATAAATCAGGATTATCACCTTTATTAAGAGGAATAAATATTGGTTTTGTTCATGGTTACCTTTTACTTGGGCCATTTGTTAAATTAGGACCTTTACGAGATAGTCAAGTAGCAAACTTTGTAGGATTTGTTTCAACACTTAGTTTAATCATTATTTTAACAACATGTTTATTGATCTATGGATATGTTACTTTTTCAGAATCAAAAAAAGAAAAAGTTACTTTTATTGATTTTTTAAGTTCTACTGGATGGCGTCAATTTACATCTGGTTTTATTGTAGGAGGTTTTGGGGGAAGTAGTATTGCCTATATTATCTTAAAATTCCTAAATTAATATTTAAAAAAAAAATAAGTAGTGTAAAAATTCTTTTATAATATAGCAAAGATAAAATAAAAAAATCATCATTGATTTTTTATTGAATTTTTGTTAACAGTGATGTGAGGTTATTTAATTTTAAAAAAATATTATGGTTGTTTATAACGTACGATTAATACATGAAGCCGATAAATTAGATGTGACAATTAAATGTCCAAGTGATAAATTTATTTTAGAAGGAGCAGAAGAAAACAATATTGAATTACCTTATTCTTGTCGTGCTGGTTCTTGCTCTACGTGTTTAGGAAAAGTGACTTCAGGAACAATTGATCAAGCTGATCAAACTTTTTTAGATGATGATCAAATTGCTAATGGTTTTGTTTTAACATGTGTTGCATATCCTACTTCTGATTGCACAATTTTAACACACGAAGAAGAAAATTTATATTAATATAAATTTTCTCCTTATTAAAAAGACAAGAAAAACTTAATTGTTCTTGTCTTTTTCATTATTTATACATTTAAATTTTCTAAAATTTTTAAAGAACAAGAAACACCAGAAGGTAATTCTGTTTTTAAAAGCAAATCTAAAACCGAAGGTGAATTAGTTGTAATATCCATAAAACATTTTGATAAACGGACTTCAAAATGTTCACGAGAATCTTTATTTACATGAGGTGAACGAAGAACACAAAATTTTTTAATTCTTGTTGGTAAAGAAACAATTCCTGTAACTGTACATTCCGAATTTAATAAACTATTGCGAAGATCTTGAGAAGCTAGATTAATAAGTTCATTATCAAAGGCTTTTAAAAGAATTCTAAATTTCATAAATAAAATTTATTTATTCAATAATTTTAGTAACAAGTCCAGAACCTACTGTTCTTCCTCCTTCACGAATCGCTAATCTCATACCATTTTCAATTGCAATTGGAGCAATTAATTCAATACGCATACTTACATTATCTCCAGGCATTACCATTTCAATTACTTCACCTTCTGATGAAAATTCAGCAATTTGACCTGTAACATCTGTTGTTCTTACATAAAATTGTGGTCTATACCCTTTAAAAATAGCTGTATGGCGACCACCTTCATCTTTTGTTAAAATATAAACTTCCGCATCAAATTTTGTATGAGGATTAATTGATCCTGGTTTCGATAAAACCATTCCACGCGCTACATCATTTTTTTGTACACCTCTTAATAAAACACCAATATTATCTCCAGCTAAACCTTTGTCTAATGTTTTTTGGAACATTTCTAATCCGGTTACAGTAACATTTCGTGTTGGTGAAAGTCCTACTAATTCAACAGTATCTCCTACTAATACTGATCCTCTCTCAATTCTTCCAGTAGAAACAGTTCCACGTCCTGTAATTGAAAAAACATCTTCAATTGCCATTAAAAATGGTTTATCCATTTCTCTTTCAGGTGTAGGAATATAATCATCTACAGCTTGCATTAAATCAAAAATTTTATCTACCCATTTATCTTCGCCTTTTTGAATTTTGGGATTATTTACAACAGCATCTAAAGCCAATAAAGCTGATCCAGAAACAAAAGGAATTTGATCGCCTGGATAATCATAACTTTGTAATAAATCACGTAATTCTAATTCAACTAATTCAATTAACTCTAAATCATCTACTTGATCTGCTTTATTTAAAAAAACTACTAAACGTTTGACACCAACTTGACGTGCTAATAAAATATGTTCACGTGTTTGAGGCATAGCTCCATCTGTAGCTGAAACAACTAAAATTGCTCCATCCATTTGTGCTGCACCTGTAATCATATTTTTTACATAATCGGCATGTCCAGGACAATCTACATGGGCATAATGTCTAACTTCTGTTTCATATTCAACATGAGCTGTATTAATGGTAATCCCACGTGCTTTTTCTTCGGGAGCAGCATCAATTTCATCATAACGTTTTAACGTGGCATTCCCAATTGTTGATAACGTAGCAGTAATTGCTGCAGTTAATGTTGTTTTTCCATGGTCAACATGTCCAATTGTTCCAATATTAATATGTGGTTTTGTACGTTCAAATTTATCTCTTGCCATTTTTTATTTATTATTTTTACGTTTTATTCATAGAGAAAGATTCCTTTTCTACTTTTGGCGTTTTTAAATTGTTATCGGAATTGAGCAAATGCTTTATTTGCTTCAGCCATTTTATGCGTTTCTTCTTTTTTCTTGATCGCGTTTCCTAATCCTTTGGCTGCTTCTAATAGCTCATTAGCGAGTTTTAAATACATTCCTTTTCCAGAACGTTTTTTTGAAAACTCTACAATCCAACGCACAGCTATATTGGTAGCTCGATATTTATTTAGTAAAGTAGGAACTTGATAAGTAGCTCCTCCTACTCTTTTTGCTTTTAATTGTACTCGAGGACTGATATTACGAATTGCTTTTTCTAAAATTAAAATTGGATTTTGATTTGTTCTAAGTTCAATTAATGCAAACGCTTTATACACAATACGTCTTGCAAGACGTTTTTTACCACTTTTTAAAATTCGATTTATTAATAAACTGACTAAAAGATTATCGTATTTAAAATCTTTTTCTGGAAAACGTTTTTGAGTAGAAATTCGACGTGACATATATTAATCCTATTTTTTCTTCGTTATTGTTTTTACTGCTCCTTTTGTTGTTCCTACAACACCTGGAACAGGTCGACGAGCTCCATATTTTGAACGTCCTTGTTTTCTATCTTTTACACCTGTAGAATCTAAAGCTCCACGAATAATTTTATAACGTACTCCTGGAAGATCTTTTACACGTCCTCCACGTATTAAAACAATCGAATGTTCCTGTAGACTATGTCCTTCTCCTGGAATATAAGCAGTAATTTCAAATCCACTTGTTAATTTTACACGAGCTACTTTTCGAATCGCAGAATTTGGTTTTTTCGGAGTAGTTGTATAAACTCTGGTACAAATTCCTCTTCGTTGAGGACATCCCTTTAAAGCAGGACTTTTTGTAGATAAACTTATTTTCTTTCTATTTAATCGTACAAGTTGTTGAATCGTAGGCATAACGGTTATTTATTCTGTTTTTTCTGTTAAATTTTGTAAATTATATTTTCGTTGGAATTTTTCAACTCTTCCTTCTGTATCGATAATTTTTTGTGACCCGGTATAAAAAGGATGATTTCCTGACCAAATATCTACATATAATTCTTTTTTCGTAGTTCCTACTTCTAAAATTAATTTTCCATCACAAAATACTTTAGTATTATGCCATTCTGGATGTAATGATTTTTTTGCCATAATTTAGTTAGTTATAAATAAAAAATATTTCTTAACGTTTTGAATATTGAGAAGCTTTTCTTGCCTTTTTTAAGCCATATTTACGTCTTTCTTTAATTCTTGAATCTCGACGTAATAATAATTCTTGACCTAAAATTTTTCGGTATTCGTTATTAATTTGACAGATTGATTTTGCAATTGCTAAACGAATTGCATCCATTTGAGAACTAATTCCTCCACCTTTTACACTAATAGAAAGATCATATTTGGTACTTAAATTTGCTAAAGATAAGGGCTTCTTAATTTTTTCTCTTTCTTCTAAGACTCCAGCAAAAAAATCTTCAAATGTTTTTTGATTTATATGAATAATTCCTGATCCTTCTTTTAAATAAACTTTAGCCACTGATGTTTTTCTTTTCCCTAACCCTGTATATAGATATTCATTCATCGTCATGTTTTTTTATTGTTGATTTATAAATCAATTTTTATCCAATTATTTTCATTAACATCGTTTAATGAAATTATTTTTGAAATTCCATCTTTTGTTTTTTGATATTTAATATCATTATTAGAATAAATAAAAAGACGACGATAATATTCTCTTCCTAATACCCCTTTTGGTAACATTCCCCAAATAGCTTTTTCTAAGATTCGTGAAGGAATTCTATTTTTTAATTGTTTAAAGTTTTCAATTTTCAAACTTCCTGGACGTTGTGAATTACGATAATATAATTTTTGTACTTCTTTTTTTCCACTAACTTCAATTTTTTCAGCGTTTAAAATAACAACAAAATTTCCTTGATCTACTCCAGGAGTAAAAAAACTAGTTTCTTTTCCTCGTAAAAGTTTACTTGTTTCTGTTGCTAATCGTCCTAATGTTTTTCCTGTAGCATCTATCACAAACCATTTTGGAACATGATATTCTTTTTTAGGAAAGAGTGTTTTCATATTTTTATCTTTTACTTTTATTTTTTAAATCAATTTTATTTGTAAAAAGTTTTAGCCAATTCAGATGAAACTGTTAAAAAACTATCATCTATTAAAAAAGGATAAAATAAATTCATTAAAATTTTTAAACTTTCTTGAATACTTCTTTTTGGTGTAATGCTACCATTTGTTAAAATTTCTAAATTTAATGATTCTTTGATATTTCCTTGAGTATCATGAATAAGTTTTATTTTATAATTGACTTTTTTAATTGGCATAAAAAGAGCATCAATCATTAATGTTGCAGGTTTCGTAGGTAAAAATTTATCTTCAATAGATTGTTTTTCGTTTTGTTCAATTAAACGATAACCTTTTCCATTTTCAATATCAATCTCCATATATAATTCAGAATCATCAATAAGAGTACAAATATATTGATTTGGATTAAGAATTTTTAGAGAATCTTTTGGTAAATGAAACATTCCCGCAGTAATAATTAAAGGCCCTCGTATATTAAGATAGCCTTTTAATTTTAATGTTTGCTCTTGTTCTTTAAAAAAAAAAGAACTTTTAAAAACCAATTCTTTTAAATTTAACAATACTTCTAAAATATCTTCTCTTAACCCTTCAATGATAGCAAATTCATGTTTTAGATTATTTATTCTTAGACCTGTAATTGCAAAACCACTTAAATCTGATAATAAAGTTCGTCTTAATGCATTTCCTAATGTTATTCCTTGCCCAATTTCAAGCGGCTCAATCAAAAAAGAACCATAATGATTTTGCTCAGTATCAATATAACTTTCAATACAGGTTAATTTGTTCATAAATTATTTTTTCTTTATAATCTACGTTTTTTTGGAGGACGACATCCATTATGCGGAACAGATGTTTTATCTTCAATCGATAAGATAGATAAGCCTGCGGATCTTAAAGCTCGAATAGATGTTTCACGTCCATTTCCTCTTCCTTTAATCACAACTTCTATTTTTTCCATTCCTAAATCAATGGCTTTTAAAGCTGCATTTCTTGTTGCTGTCTGCGCAGCAAAAGGCGTATTTTTTCGACTTCCCTTAAATCCAGAAGTTCCAGAAGAAGCCCAGCAAAGAGTATTGCCTAAAATATCACAAATAGTAATAATTGTATTATTAAACGTAGTTTTAATATTAGCAATCCCAACAGTAACTAATTTCTTTTGTTTCTTTTTTTGTTTTGACATATTATTTCTTTATTTTTTACGTATAAAAAGACCTTGTTTACGAGAAGTTCTGCTATTTGTACGTGTTCTTTGACCTCGTACAGGCAACCCTTTTAAATGTCTTCTTCCTCTAACAGAATTGATATCAATCAATCGTTTAATATTTAAACTAATTAATCGTTTTAAATCTCCTTCTAATTTAAATTCATCTGTCTCTAATGTATCACGTAAAGCTGATATATTTGATTCTGTTAAATCAGAAACTTTTACATTTGGATCGATTTCTACTTTATTTAAAATTTTTAAAGATCTTGGAATTCCTATTCCATAAATACAAGTCAATGCAATATATATTTTTTTCTTATTTGACAAATTATTCCCAAGTAATCTTACCATATTTTTATTGAATTTCTTTAACCTTGACGCTGTTTATGTTTTGGATTTAAACAAATAACTAATATTTTTCCATGTCTTTTAATTACACGACATTTTTCACACATTCTTTTCACAGATGGACGTACTTTCATAATTTTTTAATAATGTTTTAATAAATCTCTTCTAAATTATTTTTATATAACGCTCTTATTGATTTTTGAATTTCATAAGCTACTCCAACTACTATTATCAAAGATGAAATATTTATTTGATTTAATAAATATCCATTAATAAATTGTCTTATAAAATCATAAAAAAATAAAATACTACATAGAAAAATACCACCTATAATTGAACTTGATCGAACTACATTTTCCAGATAAGAAATCGTTTCTTTTCCAGGAGTGATATTCACAATTGAAACAGAAGCTTTGCGAAGTTGTTCTGATATTTTTTCGGGATCCCAAAATACAATAGTATAAAAATAATTGAAGCCAATGATTAATAGATAATAAATTAATGTTCCAATAATTTTATTTTTTAGTGCAAAAGTTTCTGTTAAATAAGAAACAAATGGAATTAAATTAGAAGCAATAATAATTGGGAAAATGCCTGCTTGATTTAAACGTATTGATAATCCATTTTCTTTTAATTGAAATGCATTTGTTGTTTTATTACTAATTGAACTTTTTTCTAAATTTTCCAAAAATGCTAATTGTCTTGCAGAAACTACATCAATATTAATACGTGCAGTTTGAGAAATACAAATAAACATTATTAAAAGAAGTAAAAAAAATAGTTCAAGTAAAAAAATGCTATTAAATTTTTGATTCAAAAAAAAAGTTTGCTTTCCTAATAGAGTAACAATAATATTGGTTAATATAATTAAAGAAGTTCCATTTCCTATCCCTTTTTGATCGATGATTGTACTTAACCATACAATTATCATGGATCCTGTAATTAATTCTAAACCAATCATCCCTAAATTAAAAATCTCTGTATTATAAATATAAGATTTAAGATAAATAAGTAAAAAAATACTTTGAAGAATAGAAAAAAATAAAGTTAAAATTTTTTTATAAAAAGTTAATTTTTTTCTACCTAATTCTCCTTCTTCTGATTGTAATTTTTCTAAATAAGGAAATAAAGCGGTTAATAAATCAATAATAATAGAAGCATTAATAAAAGGAATAATTCCTAATGAAAAAGGACTTAAATTATTGGCACCTCCTCCTGAATACATATTAATAATTTGAATAACAGAATTATTATTTCCTAATTGTAATAATGATTTTTTTAATGCATCTTGATCAATCCCCGATAAAGGAATAGTATTTCCAAACCTAAATAAAAAAAGAATAAATAAAGTTAAAAATATTTTTTGTGCAGGTTTCGAACGATTTTTTATTTTTTTAGTTAGAAATTCGAGCATCTTTATATTTTCTCATAATTTGATCATAAAAATGTTGTTTACGAATCGATTGATACTTTCCAAGTTCAACTTTTTCATTTAGAGAAGTTAAAGCCAAAATCGTCGCTTTCGCATTATTTAAAATATTACTTGATCCAAATTGTTTTGCTAATATATTTTTAATCCCTGCTAATTCTAATACTGTTTTTACAGAACCTCCAGCAATAACTCCTGTTCCTTGAGCAGCAGGTCGTAGCATAATACTACATGCGCCATAATTCGATTTAACAACATGAGGAACAGAATCTTGAAATGTTAAGGGAACTGTAATTAAATTTTTTTTTCCATTTAAAATCGCTTTATCAATAGCTAAATTAACATCTTCTGCACGTCCTATTCCAACACCGACTTTTCGTTTGTTATCTCCAATAATTACAATAGCTCGAAAAGTCATTTTTTTTCCACCTTTAACAACTTTTGTTACTCTTTTAACTTGGACTATTTTTTCTTCATATTTTATTTTTGATAAACGAATAATTTTACGTTTACGAATATTTTTGAAAGTTGTTTTTTTAGAAACTGTTTTTGCAGGTTTACCTACTATATTTTCCATAAATCTTGTTGTTTTAAATATCTCTTTTTAAAATTGAATTTGTTTTTTCGTTTTAAAAAATTAATCCTTCTTTACGTGCTCCTTCGGCTAATTGTTGAATTCTTCCATGATAAGGTTTAGTTCCTCTATCAAATACAATAGTCTTAATATTTTTTAAAATTGCTTTTTTAGCAATATTCTCTCCAACTAAAAAAGAAGCCTCTTTCGTTGCTAAAGAAGAGGTTTTTTCTTGGATTTCACTTTCTAAAGTGGAACTGAAAGCCAAAGTACTTTTTGTTTTATCATTAATTAATTGAGCATAAATATGTTTATGAGATCGAAAAATAGATAATCTTGGTTTTTCACTTGTTCCAACAATTTTTTTTAAAAATCTTTTTTTCGATTGGATATAAAGTTTTTTTACTTTTTTTTTCATTTTTATTTGTTAAAATTCAAAATAGATAGTTTTTATTTTCCAGTTTTTCCTGCTTTTCTTAAAATAATTTCATTTTCATAACGAATTCCTTTTCCTTTATATGGTTCAGGCGGTCGTATTTCTCTAATTTCCGAAGCTAACACACCAACTTTTTGTTTTTCAATACCAATTACAGAAAGTCGAGTAGGAGATTCTAAATTAATGGTGATATCTTCTGGGACTAATATTTTAACAGGATGACTATATCCCATCGTTAAAATCAATATTTTTTTATCTAATTGAAATTTATAACCAACTCCTTCTGCTATTAATGTTTTTGAAAATTTTTCATTAACTCCTTGAATCATATTTTGAATTAAAGCACGCATTAATCCATGACATGAACGAACATTCTTAGAATCATTTTTACGTAAAACAAAAATTTTATCTTCTTTGATTTCAATATAAATACCTTTTGCAAAAGAACGCTCTAAAACTCCATGTTTTCCTTTTACAATTATTTTTTCTTCTTCTATTTCAACAAATACGTTTTTTGGAATTTCAATTGTTTTTTTACCAATACGTGACATATGCTTTTTTTTAATTATTTTTTATCCAATATAGCATAAAATTTCACCACCTTTTTTTAGTTTTATGGCTTTTAAATGACTCATAACACCACTTGAGGTAGAAATAATTGCCGTTCCTTGTTGATACTTTAAAACATCTATTTTTTTATTAAAATCACTATATCCTGAAAAAATACGTTGTCCAGGTTTACTTATTCTTTGAATAGTAGAAAAAAAAGGTTTTTTAATCCACCAACCTTTATATTTTAAAAATGCTTTGATCGTTTTTTGTGATGAAGTTGTATCTTCTAAGTGATAATCTTTAATATATCCTTCTTTGATTAAAACTTTTAAAATTTCTATATTTAATTTACTATAACGGATTGATGTAAAACTATGTTTTGCTAAACTAGCATTACGAATACGAGTTAACATATCTGATACAAGATCATTTGTCATTTTTTATTCCTCTTAAATCCCTTCATTTTTTTCTACTTTAGTAAAAGGCACACCTAATTCTTTTAACAAAAAAAATCCTTCTGTTTTATTTTTTGCTGTTGTAACAATAGTTATATTAAATCCACGTCTTTGTTCTACACTATCATAATTAATTTCAGGAAAAATTAATTGGTCAGATAGTCCTAAATTATAATTTCCATGTTTATCAAAATTATTTGGACTTAATCCTCTAAAATCTCGTATACGAGGCAAAACAAGTTTAGTAAATTTTTCTAAAAAAGAATACATTTTTTCGCGTCGTAATGTTACGACTAAGCCCATTGGCATTCCTTCACGAATTTTAAAACCAGCAATTGATTTTTTTGCTGTTGTTAAGATTGGATGTTGTCCAGTAATTACACGATATTCTTCGATAGCATTTTGTAAAAATGTTCGATTTTGTGCATTTAAACCAAGTCCTGAACTAATTTGAATTTTTACTAATTTTGGAATTTGATGTTTATTTTTATATTCAAATTCTTTTGTGAGTTTAGGAATAATCTCGTCTAAATATGTTTTTTTTAAAGTGCCCATTATTTCGTTTATTCTCCTCTTTATAAAATATTTCCTGATTTTTTAAAATAACGCTTTTTCTCGTTATTTATTAATTTATAACCAATTTTACTACTTGTATTGGCCTCTTTATCCCATAGCATTACATTTGAAATATGAATAGGAATTTGGAGCTCCATTTTTTTTGATTCTCCTCCTTCACGATTTTTAACAAATTTAATACGTGGAAGAACAGTATCTACAGTCAAAATTTCTTTTTTAGTATTAATAGAAGAAATATTTCCAATTATACCTTTTTGATTTCCTGTAATAATTTTAATTCTATCACCAATTTTAACGTGTTTTTTTTTAATTTCAGTCATATTACTTCACTTGCTAATGATATTATTTTTGTAAATTGTTTATCTCGAATTTCACGTGCAACAGGACCAAAAACACGTGTTCCACGTGGATTATTTTCAATATTAATAATTACCGCAGCATTATCATCGAAACGTAAAGCCATACCATCTTTTCTTTTGATAGTATTCTTTGTTCTAACAATAACTGCTCGAACTACACTTGATCGTTTAATAGCCATATTTGGAAGTGCATCTTTGACTACTCCAATAATAACATCTCCTACGCCAGCATATTTTCGATTATTACCTAAAACACGAATACACATTAGTTTTTTTGCTCCAGTATTATCAGCAACAGTTAAATATGTTTGAGGTTGAATCATAAAAAGTTTAACTTATATTATTTTTTTTATCTGATTTTAAAATTTCTTTTAATATCCATTTTTTATGTCGACTAATTGGAGGACTTTCTTCAATTAAAACAATATCCCCTGAATAGCATTTATTTTTTTCATCATGAGCCATATATCGTTTTGTTTTAATAAGAGTTTTTGTATATTTAGGATGTTGATAACGAATTTGAATAGCTACTACAATAGTTTTTTCAGATTTATTACTTACCACAATGCCTACTCTTTCTTTTTTTACCATAGCTTTACTTTCTTTTTTTTACTTTAATATTGTCAACAAAGATTTTTTATATTTTAATTGTGCAATTCTACGTTTTGTATGGATAAATAAATGGGGTTTATTTGTTTGATTAGTTGATCTTTTAATTCTTAAATCAAATAAATTTTTTTGCAATAAAAAAATTTCCTTATCAATATCACTTATAGTAACTAAATTATTTAAATCTTTATATTTAGGTAAAGTCATAGATCAATCTCCTCTTTGATTAAAATTTTACTTTTTATAGGTAATTTATAAGAAGCTACTTTTAGGGCTTGTAAAGCAATTTCTTTAGAAATACCAGCGATTTCAAATAATACCGTACCTGGTTGAACAACTACGACCCAATAATCTACAGCTCCTTTCCCTGATCCCATACGTGATTCTTCTGCACGTGCTGTAACTGATTTATCTGGAAAAACTTTAATCCACATTTTTCCACTTCTTTTCGTATAGCGAGTAATTGTTCTTCGAACCGCTTCAATTTGTCTAGATGTTAGCCAAACAGGTTCAAGAGCTTGAAGTCCATATTCACCATGATTTAGTTTATTATTTCTACAGGCTTTTCCCGTTAATCTTCCACGATGCATTTTTCGATATTTCGTTCGTTTTGGACTTAGCATTTTTTTAATTCAAATTAATTTTATTCAATAAATAACCACACTTTGATTCCAATAACTCCATAAACAGTATCAGCTCGTTGATGTGTATAGTCAATTTTTGCTTTTAGAGTATGTAACGGAATTTTACCTTCTCTTTTCCATTCACTTCTTGCAATTTCAATTCCATTTAATCGTCCAGATACTTCTACTTTTAGACCTTTCATAGAGGTTAATTGAACTTTTTTAATTGTTTGTTTGACTGCACGTCGAAATGGAATTCTTTTTTCAAGTTGTTCTGAAATATATTTTGCTATTAATGTAGCATCTTCAAAAGGATTTCTAATAAATTTGATACTTACAAAATAATTTTTATTTGTTTTGATTTGAAAATATCGAATTAAATTTCTAATATTTCGTTTTAAAAGTAAACTTGTAAAACGTTTTAAGTTTCCTTTTGAATTATTAATAGAATTTAAATTTTTTTGATTTGTATTTTCTGTTGTTTCTTCAAAATATTTACTTACTTTTTTATACATTTCCTTTGCTCTTGGAAATAAAGCATTAATAGTAATATTTACATATTCTTTTTGATCTATTTCTTGATTTACACGATTAATTTCAATTTTGGAAATTGATAAAAATTCTTTAAACATGTCTTCTACTTTTGAACGAATTAAAAAATCCTCTTGAATTAAAGATGGATAAATTAATTTATTACTATACCAATCAGATAAATGTTTTTGCGTTGTGACTAAGCGAAAACCTTTTGGATTTGTTTTTTGTCCCACAATAATTCCTCTTTAAAATAATTTTCTTACTAGTTTTTTAATTCGGATACCCGAATGGTAATATGTGATATTCTTTTCATAATTTTAAATGCTCGACCTTTGGCACGAGGTTGCATTCGTTTTAATATTGGTCCCTGATTAACATAAGCTTCAGTAATGAATAATTTTTCTTTTTCAAAATCAAAATTATTAGTAGCGTTTGATACTGCTGAATATAAAGTTTGCCATACAATGGCACCAGCTCGTTGTGGTAAATATTTTAAAATTTGTAGAGCTTCTTTATATGTTTTTCCTCGAATTTGATTTAAAATTAAATCAATTTTTGTAGGAGAAATTCGAATATATTTTGAAGTTGCAGATACGATTTCTTTAGAAGTAGTCATAGGTTATCTTTTTACTTTACGATCAGTCTTTTTATGCGAACGAAACGTACGTGTTGGTATAAATTCTCCTAATTTATGTCCTACTAGAGGATCAGTAATAAAAAGAGGAACGTGTTTTTGACCATTATAAACACTAATAGTATGTCCAATCATTAGTGGTAAAATTGTTGATGATCGTGACCATGTTTTAATAATTTCTTTGCTTCCTTTTGAATTTAATTTTTCAAGTTTATTCAATAAATGATAAGCAATGTAAGGTCCTTTTGAGATAGATCTTCCCATATGTTTTTTTTGTTAAATGTTTGAATATATTATGAACGTGAGCGAATAATAAAAATATTGCTTTTTTTTGTCTTTTTACGGGTTTTTAAACCTAAGGCTGGTTTTCCCCATGGGGTTAAAGGTCGTGCTCGTCCAATTGGACATCTTCCTTCTCCTCCACCATGTGGATGATCTACTGGATTCATAACTGATCCTCGAACAGTTGGTCGAATTCCTAACCATCGACTTCTTCCTGCTTTTCCTAAAACAACATTATAAAAATCAGAATTACTTATTTTTCCTATCGTTGCAAAACATTCTTTTTTAAAAAGTCTAATTTCTTTAGAAGAAAGACGTAGAACTACAAAATTATTTTCTTTTGCTAATACTTTTGCAGATGTTCCAGCGGATCTAACTAATTGCCCACCTTTTCCAGGAAATAATTCAATATTATGAACATCCGTTCCTAATGGTATAGCATCTAAAGGTAAAGCATTTCCAATACTAATAGGAAAATTTTTTCCAGCAACAATTATATCACCAATATTTAAATTTTCAGGATGTAAAATATAACGTTTTTCTCCATCTTGATAATTGATTAAAGCTATATTTGCATTTCTATTGGGATCATATTCAACAGAAACCACAGTTCCTTGAACATCATATTTATTTCTTTTAAAATCAATCAAACGATACAATCGTTTATGTCCTCCACCTTTATGACGTATTGTAATACGTCCTTTATTATTTCTTCCTTTTGCTCTATGATTTGCTACTGTTAATGATTTTTCTGATTTTTTCTTTGTTAAAGAAGAAAAATCTAAGACACTTTTATTACGTGTTGAAGGAGTATACGGTTTATATATTTTTATTCCCATAGAAAGTTATTAAAGCTGTTTTTAATTAAATAAATCAGTAATTGAGTCTCCTTCTTTTAATTTTACATATGTTTTTTTATATGTTGATTTTTTTCCACTAAATCGTCCAATACGTTTTGTTTTAATTGGTAAAATACAAGTATTTACAGATAAAATTGTTACGTTAAATATTTTTTCAATAATATATTTAATTTCTATTTTTGTTAAAGATCGATCCACAATGAAAGTATATTGACGATTTCCATATAAGTTAATCGATTTTTCAGTTAATGAAGGATATTTCACTAAACTTAATAAATCACCTAAATTACGCGTACGATTTTCCATAAGTTAAATTAATTAATTCTAAACTTGTATTTGAAAGAATAATTTGATTTGTTTTTAAAAGCTGAGAAAGATTTAAACAATTTGCTACTGTGACTTCAACATTTTTTAAATTTCTAGTAGCTAACCAAAATTCTTTATTTGGTTTTGTCAAAACAAATAAAATTTTTGTTGTTGAATTTTTTACTTTTAATTCAAGCAGAAAATCTAGTATTTTTTTTGTTTTAATTTCATTGATAGTTAATTCTGTAAATTTATTTTCATCAATAAGCATTAATTGTTTTTTCTTCAAATATAATGCTGATAAAATTGCTAAACGTTTTTCTTTTTTATTAATTTTTTTATTCACAACACGTGGTTTTGGACCAAAAATAACACCTCCGCCTACCCATAAAGGAGAACGGGTTGAACCAGCTCTAGCTTGCCCTGTTCCTTTTTGTTTCCAAGGTTTTTTTCCTCCACCTCTTACTTCTGATTTTGTTTTTGTTGAAGCAGTATAATTACGTGCACTTTTTAATTGGGCAAGATATACTTTGTGAATTAATCCAATGGCTTTTTTTTTTCTTTCAAAATTCTCTAGAAATATTTTTGTTTCCATATATATTAATTTATATTAATGATTAAGATTCATACTTACTAAATTTCCTGTTTTCCCGGGAATAGAACCTTTTATTACTAAAAGATTTTCTTTTTTATCAATATCAATAATTTCTAATTTTTTAATTGTTCTTTGTTCCATTCCTAGTCGTCCTGGCATTCGTTTTCCAGGAAAAACTCTTCCCGGAGTAGTTCCAGCTCCAAGTGATCCTTGTAAACGATGATGTTTCGATCCATGTCCCATTGGACCTCTACCAAAATTATTACGTTTTAAGTTAGAAGCGTTTCCTTTTCCAATTGTTAATCCTGTTACATTTATAAATTGGCCAATTTCAAACATTTCTACTGAAAAGTGTTGACCTATCGTATAATCTAATGGTTTTTCAATTTTATATTCTTTTAAATAACGAAATGGAGGTAAATTTACTTTATTAAAATGTCCTAATCTTGGTTTGGTTAAAGATTTTTGATTAGGAGCCATTTCTAAATATCCCAATTGAATGGCATTATAACCACAGTTGATATCGGATTTAATTTGTGTAACATAACAAGGACCACCTTTTATGATTGTTACTGGAATTACATCACCCTTTGTATCAAAAACTTGAGTCATGCCGATTTTATTTCCTAAAATACCAATAGACACCATATCTTTTTTTTTCTATTTCTTATTAACTCATACTATCTTAAATTATTTATTTTTTATTGTCTATATCATAAAATATTCTAAGTAACTTTTTTAGATCTAAAATTCCTAAAAATGAGTTGTGTTTCTTCAATAAATTAAATATAATAATTAGTATATTTGAATATTAAAATTTTTAAAAAATTACAAATGAAAAAATGAATATAAAAACTAGTAAAAAAGTAGTCGGAATTGATTTAGGTACAACAAATTCTGTTGTTTCTGTTTTAGAAGGAGCTATTCCAAATGTTATTCCTAATGCTGAAGGAAATAGAACTACTCCTTCTATTATTGCTTATACACTTTCTGGAGAAATTCTTGTTGGACAATTAGCTAAACGTCAAAGTGTTGTAAATCCTGATAATACATTTTATTCGGTAAAACGTTTTATTGGTTGTAAGTATGATGAAATCAAATCAGAAGTAGATCGTATGTCTTACAAAGTACTCAATGATAATGGAAAAATTAAAATTCATTGTCCTCATGTTAAAAAAGATTTTAGCCCTGAAGAAATTTCAGCTTCTGTATTAAAAAAATTAGTTAATGATGCTAGTCGTTATTTAAAAGAAAATATTACTCAAGCAATTGTCACTGTTCCAGCTTATTTTAATGATTCTCAACGTTTAGCAACTAAAGATGCAGGTACAATTGCTGGTTTAGATGTTTTACGAATATTAAATGAACCAACTGCTGCTGCTTTAGCTTATGGATTAGATAAGAAAAAAAATGAAGTCGTATTGATTTTTGATCTAGGAGGAGGAACTTTTGATGTATCTATTTTAGAAGTCGGAGAAGAAGTTTTTGAAGTATTATCTACTTCTGGTGATACTCATTTAGGTGGGGATGATTTTGATCAAGTCATTGTTAATTATATTATGGCTGAATTTAAGAAAGCAGAAGGAATTGATTTATTCAAAGAAAAGCAAGCTTTACAACGTATTATTGAAGCTTCTGAAAAAGCAAAAATAGAATTATCTATGTTACAATCTACTCGTATAAGTCTTCCTTTTATTTATATTGATGGTCAAGTCCCTAAAAATATTGATTTAGAAATTGATCGCTCAAAATTTGAAAGTTTAAGTAGAGAGCTTTTAGAACGTTGTAAAACACCGGTAGAAAAAGCATTAAAAGATGCTAAATTATCAAAATCAAATATTGATGAAGTTATTTTAGTAGGGGGATCGACACGTATTCCAGCTGTTCGAAATTTATTAGTAGACTTATTAGGTAAACCATTAAACGAAACAGTTAATCCAGATGAAGTAGTTGCTATGGGAGCTGCTGTTCAAGCAGGAATTATTGCAGGCGAAATTACAGATTTAATTTTATTAGATGTAACTCCTCTTTCTTTAGGTGTAGAAACTATGGGTGGATTAATGACAACTATTATTAATCGAAATGCTTCTATTCCAGTAAAACAATCAGAAGTTTTTTCAACTGGGGCTGATTTTCAAGAAAGTGTAGAAATTCATGTTTTACAAGGAGAACGTCCTTTTGCAAAAGATAATAAAAGTTTAGGTATTTTTAGATTAAAAGGAATTCCTTCAGCTCCAAGAGGTGTTCCAAAAATTAATGTTACTTTCCAATTAGATGTAAATGGTTTATTATCAGTTTCCGCTCGTGAAGAACAATCAGGACAAGAACAATCAATTAAAATTGAAGGAGCTTCAGTATTAGCTCGTGAAGAAGTTTCCCAAATGATTAAAGCTGCTGAAGAGAATGCTATGTTAGATAAAGCTA
>Ga0208106_1000116_pt1 | contig 31087 bp, 16 predicted proteins | sample CryBogCBE25Jul08_FD_184577 | JGI IMG/M metagenome (GOLD analysis project Ga0208106, IMG submission 184577) | Freshwater microbial communities from Crystal Bog, Wisconsin, USA - CBE25Jul08 (SPAdes) | ecosystem: Environmental > Aquatic > Freshwater > Lake | place: Crystal Bog, Wisconsin, USA...
AAAAAATAATATCATTTATAATATTATGAGCAAAAAATAGAAACTCAAATTTTATATGCTATAGTAAATCAATTTTTCTATAATGTACTAAAATGATCTTGTATAATCCTACTTAAAACTGGTTCTTCAATGGGTTTGTATAAATAGCCCTTTATTAGGGGGTAAGTTGATGATTTGATTTTATCTGGTTCTGCTATGGAGGAAGTAGCAATATAAATTGAAATCTTTTTTGACGCTTTTTGAAGTAATGGGATGAATTCATCTAAAAATTCCCAGCCATCCATCATCGGCATTTCGATATCCACTAAAATAATGTCGGGCAATAAGGATGGGTCGTTGATTATGGGCCTTAATGATTCAATAGCCTCCAATCCATTAGTATAAGCTGAGATTGTTTTGGCTAGATCATATTTTACAATCGTCTTTTTGAGCAATAACATGAATAATGGGTCATCGTCGATTATTAATATGCTGTTCACCTGTTTCATTTAATAAACTTTTAATAGAATTAATCTCAAATATGCTGTTTTAAATTTAAGGTAAGTAATTTTTATAGGATTTAGGATAAAAGGTCATTCTAACTTAATTGTTTAAATGCAAATAATAGTTTGTTGATTCACAATTTCAAAGTTTATTAAATATTATTTTTTGATAAATATCTTAAGATTTTTAGAACTCCACAATTTGTTTAGTAAAAACATATTTTTAATAAATGCTTAATTATTCATTAGTAATATCTTAACATTTGAGATACAATTCCATAACACTGCACGGATATTTTTGCTGCCAACAACTAAAATATTTCGTTTATGAACCAAAAAAACTGGTCTTACCAAAGAATTTTTTATTCTTTACTTCTACTGTTTCCTTTTGTTGCAGTACAAGCACAAAAGTCTGTCGGCTCATTTCCTGTTCAAGGAATGATTATTGACTCTGCTAATGGAAAAAAATTAGATGGAGCTTCGATTTTAATTAAACCTTCTAATAAAACTACCACTACTAATGCCTCTGGAAGTTTTAATATTACTGCTAATTTAGGTGACTCTTTAATAGTTACTTACATTGGTTATAACCCACTAAGAACAAAAGTTACTGGAAATAAAACTTATTTAGTTTTATCATTAAGTTCAATGAATAATTCATTGAATGATGTTGTAGTAACTGCAACGGGTATTAAGAAAGAAGCAAAAAGATTGGGATATGCTGTACAAACAATTGATGCTTCTGTATTAACTCAGGCTAGAGAAGCAGATCCTGTAAACTCATTAAAAGGTAAATCTGCTGGTCTTCAAATAGACGTAAACTCAGAAATTGGTCACGCACCAGATGTGGTTATTCGTGGTGAAAACAATCCGAATGACCGTCCTATGTTTGTAGTTGATGGAGTTGCTATCAGTTCAGATACTTACAATATTAATCCGGATGATATTGAAACGATTACCGTTTTAAAAGGACCAAACGCTGCAGCCCTTTATGGTTTCCAGGGTAAAAATGGCGCTATTATTATTTCTACCAAAAAAGGAACAAAAGACAAAAGAGGTATTTCTGTAAACTTCAATTCGAGTACGCAAGTTAATTCAGGTTTTATTGCCCTTCCTAAGTACCAAGATACATATGGTCCTGGTGATAATGGACAATATGCTTTTGGTGGTGGTGGTACTTCTGCCGCAAACTACAGAGGTACAGGTGCTATAGGTGCTGGTATAAATGATTATGATTATGATATATGGGGACCACAATTTAGAGGTCAGTTAATACCGCAATATGATGGTGCTTATGATGCAACTAAAAATTATACTACAACTTTTGCAGATGGTAGTACTTATACTGGCCACGTTGCTCCTACACCTTGGGTAGCTAGAGGTAAAGACAATTTGAAGAAATTTTTACAGCCTGGTGTTTTGTCTAGCAATAGTGTTTCTATTGAATCATCTACTGAAAAAACAGATGTACGTTTTTCTTTAGGAAATACTTACCAACAAGGTATTGTTCCAAATACGCAAATGAACAACTTCAATGTAACTGCAAATATTACACATCGCTTTAGTTCAGCATTTACATTAACTTCTTATATTAATTTTAGTAGACAATCTACTCCGAACGTTCCGGATGTTAACTATGGTCCAAATAGTATCATTTACAATATGATTATTTGGGGAGGTGCTGACTGGGCTATTAAGGATATGAAAAATTATTGGCAGCCAGGTTTAGCGGGAATTCAACAAAATTATGAAGAGTTTTATCGCTATAACAATCCATACTTTATGTCGTATGAGTGGTTGAGAGGTCACTATCAGAATAACAATTACGGATACCTTTCTTTAAATTACAAAGCAAATAAAAATTTAGAATTCCAGTTAAGACCAAGTATCACTGGTTATGACATGTTGAATTCCGAAAAATTACCTTATTCTGCTGGTGTTTATGGTAGAGAGCAACGTTTGGGTGATTACAGAGAAGACAGAAGATCAAGATTTGAATCTAATATTGATGCACAGGTTAGATATAATAAGAAACAACTTTTTGGATTCTTAGATGTACAAGCTTTAGGTGGTGCAACTGTTAGAAATTTTAATTTTAATTCCGATTTCTTATCGACCAATTATTTGAATGTACCTGGTATTTATGCGTTTTCAAACTCATTAAATCCACTTACAGGAAGCAGCTTCCATTCTCAAATGAAAGTATATAGTGCTTACTCTTCTTTAGATTTAGGATATAAAAATTATTTAGCTGCAAACATCACTGCAAGAGCGGATCAGTCATCTGCTTTGCCTTCTAATGGTAATACTTATTTTTATCCTTCTTATAACTTAGCTACTGTTGTTTCTGACTATGTAAAACTTCCTAAAGAAATTACTTTCTTGAAATTAAGAGGTTCTTATGCAGAAAGTAAAAGTGGTGGAACAAGTTCTATGTTTTCTCCAAATGTAAGTTCTACTCCTGCAGGTGGTTATGGCTATACTTGGAACTCTCCTTATGATGGACCAAGCTATCAGTTCTCTCAGCCATATAATTTAAATCCGGTTGTTGCTAATGGTCAGTTAACTACTGGGGCAACTTATACTAATCAAACAGTTAGTAGCACACTTCAGACCGCAGATAGAAAAGCAACTGAATTTGGTATGGACCTTCGTTTATTTGAAAACAAATTAGGTTTAGATATCACGCACTATCATTATTTAAACTCTGGTATTGTTAACCAAGGTACCTCTTCATCAACTGGTTATTCTTCTTTCTTAACAAATGGTAATAGCTATACCAATGATGGATGGGAATTTGTATTGAATGCAAATCCAATTAAAAACTACAAAGGATTTAGCTGGAATGTTACTACGAATGTTTCAACATATGTAAGAAAATGGGTTTCTAATGCGAATCCTGATAACTATGAGAAGAACGGACAAAGAGTTGACTTAGCATATGGTAATGCTTTTGTTAGAACACCAGATGGTAAAATGGTGATTGACCAGACTTCTGGTTTGTATTTGAGATTTTCAGATCTAGGTTCTTCAGCTCAGAAAATATTTGGACATTCTGATCCTGATTTTACTTGGGCTGCTATTAACACATTCAGCTATAAAAACTTTAGTTTCCGTTTCCAATTTGATGGAATGGTGGGCGGTGTAATGCAAGATTATGTTCGTAAGAAAACCTTGCAAGGTGGTCGTCATATCGAATCTGCTACAGGAGCTTTAGGTGTAGCTCGTCCGTTTGATGAAGCAAATATTGCAGCTTATACAGGTGTAGGTGTAAACTTAACAGGTGCTCCTATTGCATTAGATCCAATAACTGGTGTAATTACAAATTACAGTTCTTTAAATGTTGCTACAAACACCACTAAGAGTCAGGTTCAACCTTTTGTAACTCGTATCGCTTCTATTCCAGATTTAGATATGATTAGTAAAACATATGCTAAACTAAGAGAAGTTACTTTGTCTTATAATTTGCCAGAGAGCATGTTTAATGCAAAGTCTTTCATACGTAAAGCAAGCATTTCTTTAGTAGGTAGAAATCTATTGTATTTCTTCCCTAACAAATATAAAGATGTGGACGTTGATCAGTATTCTCAAAGCAGTGGATCGGGTTTACAAACACCTACAACAAGAAACTATGGGTTTAATGTAAATCTTACTTTTTAATCTAATAAAGCACATTAAAATGAAACATATAAAATATATATTTCTTTTCATCATTGGGTTTTCTTTGATTACCTCATGTAAAAAAGATGTTCAAAAATTACAAGCAGATCCGAATAATCCTACAAGTGTGCCTCCTTCTTTAGTTCTTGCGACCGTATTAACAGACGTATCAGGATATGGAAATGAAGGTTCTTTAGGTGGTATCAATGCCTGGAGTAGCGTTCATAATTGGAATCAATATTTCTGTAATAACTATGACTATTATGGAAACAATATTTATTCCTGGACAAATGGTTCTTTTGATCCATACCTTGTTATGAAAAATGTTATTCAAATGGAGACTGAAGCTACCACCCGTGGAGCAGCTGCTATTAATCCATATGAATCAATTGGTAAATTTGTAAGGGCTTATTATTATTATAATTTGACTTCATTATTTGGAGATGTTCCTCAAGCACAGGCCTTACAAGTAAGTTCTATTTCCAAGCCTAATTATAGCTCTCAAGCGCAAGTATTTTCATATGTTTTAAATATATTAGATACTGCAAATTCACACCTTGCTACTTTAATTGCAAAGAATGATCAGTCTTTATCAGGTACTCAAGATCTGTTCTATCAGGGTAATTTAGCGAACTGGCAAAAATTGGTAAACTCATTTAAAATCAGAGTTTTGATTGCATTAAGTAATAAGTCTTCTGATGCTACTTTAAATGTACCAGCACAGTTTACAAAAATCGTTTCGAATCCTTCTCAATATCCTGTATTTACTAGCCAGGCGGATGATTTTTCTAAACAATATGATAACACGTACAATCAATATCCATTTAATCCAGTTAACTACGGATCAATTGCTGCCCGTTTTAATATGGCATCTACTTATGTAAATGCTTTAACCTCTACTCAAGATCCAAGGGTATTTGTAACTTGTGAACCTGCTTGGGGCTTAGCGGGTGCTGCAACTGATCCTAACCCTGCGCAGTTTAAGTATTTTGCTGGTGCAAGTACTGGAGAGCCTCTTTCAACGATGTACGGAAATGCGGGTGCAGGATTATATTCTTTTATTAATAGAAAAAGGTACTATTCCAACTTTATTGGAGAGCCCGATGTTTTAGTTGGTTACAAAGAGTTGTGTTTTAATCTTGCAGAAGGAATAGCACGTGGCTGGGCAACTGGTAATGCAGAGTCTTACTATAAAAAAGGCATTGTTGAGTCGATGAAATTTTATGGAATTGATACTACAAATTCTAGTTTCCAAGCTTGGTTTTTAACACCTGGAAATACAGCAGTTACACAAGTAACTCCATTTACAGTGAATTTTAATTTCAATAATTATTATTCACAACCATCTGTTATGTTATCTAGTTCAGCTACAACTGCTGTGAATCAAATTGTATTGCAGAAGTATATAGCGCTATTTCAAAGTTCAGGTTACGAAGGTTATTATAACTGGCGTAGAACAGGGGTTCCTGTTTTTCAAGGAGGATCTGGTGTAGGTAATAATGGAATTGTACCTAAAAGATGGGCATATCCTGTTTCTGAACAGGCCCAAAACGCTGCAAACTGGAAAGCTGCCATTTCAGCTCAAGGTTTTACAGCTGATGATTTAAATCAAAGCATGTGGTTAATTAAATAAGACAGATTAAGTAATAGTAAATAATAAAGTAGGAGCGAAATTTAACAATTTTCGCTCCTATTTTTATGTAAAATAAAAAGCATGAACAAGGGTCTATTCGCGTTATTATTTATTGTAATATCTCTAGATTTAACTGCTCAAGAGAAAGTAAATGTTTTACAAGTTCCAGGTACGCAAGAATTCTGTGCTATCAATGAATCAGGTGTTTCAATATTACCTAGCGGAAGGTATGTTAGCCCTGCTGGTGAATTGTTGCGAATTACACATGATCCATTTGGAATGAAACTTTCGCCCGATGGAAAAAAGATAATTAGTTTGCACGATGGTGTGTTTACATTGATTGATGTAAATACCATGTCTGCAATTCGTGTTCCTTCCTACGATAATAAAATTAAATCACCTTTTTCAAAAGGGTCAAATTTAGGATTAGCATTTACAAGTGATTCTAAAAAAATATTTTTAAGTGGAGGAGATAATGGTGCAGTGATCTTATACGATTTAGAAAAAATGGAAACCATCGATTCTATTTCTTTAAATGGATATGTGCGTGGTGTTTTTTATGAAGACAGTTTTACTTCGGATTTAGTATTAACACAAAATGAATCAGAATTATTGATCCTGGATAGAGCCAATTTTAGAATGGTTCGGTATGATTTAAAATCTAAAAAAATTACTGCTTCCATTCCTGTTGGCAGACAGCCTTTTGGATTAGCATTAAGTTCAGATGAGAAGATGGCAATTGTGGCAAATGTGGGTATGTATTCTTACCCATTGATCAAAAGAGCCAACAAAGAAAATTATGAATCAAAGATGATTTCTCGTCAACCTTATGGCGATAACACGGAAGAATCTATTAAAGGCACAAGGGTAGAAGGGAAAAAAGCACCCGGTGTGGGAAGTCCACTAGCTCCAGAAGCAATGAGTGTGTTTACGATTAATCTTGCTAAAAACAAAGTTGTAGATAAATTTAAAACAGGCAATCAAATAGGAGAGATGATTGAAGGTGCTGAAGTGGTTGGAGGTGCTAGTCCGAATAGTATTGCAGTAGGCAAAGATTTTGCTTATGTTACCAATGCCACCAACGATAATATTTCAATTCTTGATTTAGTTAATCATAAAATTCTTGGTCATATTAATATTACCGTTGATGGTAAGATTGATCAATATCGTGGGCTTTTGCCTTTTGGTATTACCATCAGCAAAGATGAAAAAACATTGTATGTAGCATTATTAGGATTCAATGCGGTAGCAGTGGTTGATATTGCTTCTAAAAAAACACTTGGTCTGATACCAACTGGTTGGGGACCTACCAGGGTATTACTTGGAAAAGAGGAGAAAGAACTATATATCATTACTTGCCGTGGTTTAGGTGCAGGACCCAATGGTGGTAAGGATTTCAAAGCTCCTATTCAAGGAACTTATATTGGTGATATTCAGTTGGGAAGTTTTCAAAAAGTGGTGATACCGGATTCAGCACAATTGCAGCATTATACACAGCAATGTATTAAAAATACATTTGTGGAATCAACGATTGTTGCTGATAAAGAAAACCCTTTGCCTGTTTTGCCAGGCATTACTGAAACGCCTATCAAGTACATAGTTTATATTACTAAAGAAAATAGAACTTATGATGAAGTGTTTGGTCAATTTGCAAACGCCAATGGGGATAGTTCATTAGCCAGATTTGGTATAAATAACGAGTATACTATTCCGGATTCTATGCGGGCAAATTTCAAAAATTTAAAAATCACACCTAATCATCATAAGGCCGCTAAACAATTTGCAATCAGTGATAATTTTTATTGTGATAGTGATGCATCTATTCATGGGCATCACTGGATGATGGGTGTAATTCCTAATGAGTGGGTGGAAGTGAATTCAAGTGTAAGTAAGGAAGCGAAGATATTTTCTAAAGCGCCAGGTCGGAGGTTCCCGGGTACTACAGGAAGTATGGATCCCGAAGATTATGCTGAAAGGGGAGGACTTTGGGAAGCCTTAGATAGAAAGAAAATTAAGTTCTACAATTTTGGTGAAGCAAATGAAACTGCGCATAATAGAGAGGAATGGAATGATACTGCTACGGGAGGTGGTCATATAGTAATGGTGCCTATGCAAAAAGCATTGTTTCCAAATACAAGTCATAATTATGCAGGCTTTAATTGTAATATCCCTGATCAATTTAGAATGGATCAGTTTGAAACTGAGTTTACTAATAAATGGATCAAAGGGAAAGAGTTAATGCCTTCATTAATAACGATGCAGGTGCCTAATGATCATACTGCTGGCGCAAGACCGGAAGATGGATATTATTTTCCACATTCTTTTGTAGCTGACAATGATTTAGCAGTGGGTAGAATTCTTCATTTTCTTTCTCGCACAAAATATTGGGAAAATATGTTGGTTGTGATTACGGAAGATGACCCACAAGGTGGCGTTGACCATATAGATGCACACCGTTCTATTTTAATGATGGCAGGACCTTATGTTAAGAAGAATTATGTAAGCCATACGCATGCAAATTTTGGAGCTATTCTAAAAACCATTTATAATATTTTAGGAGTGCCTTATGTGAATCAGTATGATGCTACAGGGAGCTTGCTTACAGACTTTTTTACCAACAAACCAGACTTTACTCCGTATACTTTAGAAAAGCATGATGAAAGGGTATTTGATGTTCATAAAGCAATGAAAAAATACCATCGTGATATTGATTGGCGTAAAATTGAACAAGGGCCTAAGATGGACGCTCCTGCTGATATGCGTGCAAATCATTATCAACAACAATCACCTATTCAGTTTGTAATTAGTGGTAATAAATAACATTTTAATTTAGGTTAAAGGTTTCACTACATAAAAAAATAACTATTGAAACAGCTGTTGCTTTTTTTACGACAAGAAAAATTCAGAGATAATTGGGTTGCATTATACTCAGCTATTATTTGTTTTCTAACTTATGCAACAGTTTATGCATTTCGTAAACCGTTTACGGTAGGGATCTTCGCAGATGGGCCACATGTTTTTGGTTTAGCTTTTAAGGATGCCTTAGTTATTAGTCAGGTATTGGGTTATATGACCAGTAAATTTTATGGCATCAAGTTTATAGCCGAAATGAATAAAATTGGTAGAGGTAAGCTGATTCTTTTGTTAGTGAGCATTTCCTGGATTTCATTGTTATTATTTGCCATTGTGCCTGCACCTTGGTCAATTGTTTTTTTATTTATTAATGGATTTCCATTGGGTATAATATGGGGGATTGTTTTTTCTTTTGTGGAAGGAAGAAAGGCCACCGATTTTATTGGTGCAGCCCTTGCTGTAAGTTTTATATTCTCTTCAGGATTTGTAAAATCCGTAGCGAAAGGCTTACAAATAAATTTTACGATTTCCGATTGGTGGTTGCCATTTGCAACTGGGGCGGTATTTTTTATTCCGTTAATTATTTTAGTTTATTTGATAGAAAGAATTCCCCAACCTTCTGAATCAGATATTAGTTCAAGGGTAACCCGATTGCCTATGAATAAAGATGATCGGAAAAAATTCATACAAACTTTCAAACCCGGGCTTTTATTATTTATCATTATTTATGTGGTGCTTACTGTGTTTAGAGATATCCGCGATAATTTTGCAGCAGATATATGGAAAGAACTTGGTTTTGGTAATCAACCTTCGGTATTTACTGCTACTGAAATTCCAATTACATTAATAGTGTTGGTATTAATTGGAAGTATGATTTTAATTAAGAATAATCGAAGGGCATTTGTAATTACCCAGTATATTATTATTGCTGGTTTTTTAATTGCAGGTATTTCATCCTTTTTATTTATTCAAGGAATTTTAGGACCATTTATATGGATGACGCTAGTTGGTCTTGGATTGTACATAGGTTATATTCCATTTAATTGTTTACTCTTTGATCGAATGATTGCAACGTTTAGGATCTCCGGTAACGTTGGTTTCTTAATTTATTTGGCAGACTCATTTGGTTACCTGGGTAGTGTATCAGTAATTCTATTAAAAACTGTTTTTCAATTAAAAATTCATTGGTCGATTTTATACAGTTGGGGGGTAGTAGGATTATCCGTATTTGGAATTATAGGATCCATTTTTGCTCTTAGGTACTTCAATAAAAAATATCAATTAAAATTTCAATAGAATAGTATGGGCCAGCAAACTGCCATTGTTATAGGTGCGGGAATAGTAGGGTTAGCTACCGCAAGAGCTTTGTCATTAAAAGGTTATCAAGTAACTATCATAGAAAGAAACCAAAAAGCAGTTGGTGCTTCTGTTAGAAATTTTGGAATGGTTTGGCCCATTGGTCAACCCGAAGGTGTATTGTATAATCGTGCTATTCGTAGCAAACAAATTTGGAAGGAAATTGCAGACAGTGTTAATATTTGGTATGATGAGGTAGGTAGTTTACACTTGGCGTACCATGATGATGAATGGAAAGTGTTAGAAGAATTGTATCATAACTTTTCTGCTAATGGCAGACCTGTGAAGTTGATGAATCCAGAAAATATTATGGAATCCTTTAAAGGCGTAAACCCCAAAAATCTCAAAGGTGGTTTATTTAGTAATACTGAAATGATTATTGATCCGAGAGAAGCCATTGCTAAAGTACCAGATTATTTATCAGAATATTTGAATGTGTCTTTCATTTGGAATACAACTGTAACAGAAATCAACGGGAATCAATTAAAAGCGGGCAGTCAAAATTTTCATGCAGATATCATTTTTGTTTGCAGTGGCCCTGATCTTGAAACACTCTATCCAGAATTATATGAAGATCAACCCATCACAAAATGCAAATTACAAATGATGCGATTTGCTCCTTCAGAAACTGATTGGAGAATAGGCACTTCTATTTGCGGTGGATTATCCCTCATTCATTATCATTCTTTTAAAGTTGCACCTTCTTTACAAAAATTAAAGAATAGATACAATGCTGATTTGGGCAGTTATTTGGATTATGGTATTCATGTAATGGTATCTCAAAACGAAAGGGGAGAACTCACTGTTGGGGATACACATGAGTATGCACATACATTTGATCCATTCGATAAAGCAAGCTTGAATAATTTGGTAATAGATTATTTAAAAACATTTGCCAATAAAGACAACTGGAATTTGGTTGAAAGCTGGCATGGGGTTTATCCAAAAATGACTAATTCTGCTACTGAGCTTATATTACATCCAAGTCCTAATGTTTATATCATTAATGGATTGGGGGGTAATGGAATGACGCTCTCTTTCGGTCTAGCAGAAGAAACAATTGCACATATTCTTTAATAAATATTACAAAATAAATATTACTCGTAATTTTTTATAAACCATAAACTAATAAAGACTTTTTAATACTTCCCAAAGAAAAAGAGTAAACTTCATTTTTTTTTATTCTGTCTAATTCTGTTGCGGTTATTTAAAGATAAAGTTTTAGATTTATTGACTCATTCTGTTAACGATTCAGAAAATCAAATCTAAAGCTATGCCTAACGATTCAACTTATTTAAATACCAAGTCAGCCGAGCAAAACACTTACGATGCCATAGTTATTGGGTCGGGTATCAGTGGTGGATGGGCTGCCAAAGAATTAACCGAAAAAGGTTTAAAAGTATTAATGCTGGAAAGAGGTCGCGACCATCAGCATATAAAGGATTATAAATTTTCCAATAAAGATCCTTGGGAGTTAGCGCATAGAGGTAGAACAACTGCAGAACAAAAGAAAAAATATCCTGTAATACATAGAGGTTGGGCGGCTAGTGAAACTGTGATGGATTCATGGGTAAATGAAGAAGAATGCCCCTATACAGAAGTGAAACCATTTACTTGGTGGAGAAGTTATCAACTAGGAGGAAGGTCGCTTCTTTGGGGAAGACAAAGTTATCGCTGGAGCGATTTGGATTTTGAGGCAAATGCAAAAGATGGAGTAGCTATTGATTGGCCTATTCGATACAAAGACGTTGCACCATGGTACGATTATGTAGAAAAATTTGCCGGAATTAGTGGATCAAAAGAAGGCTTATCTCATTTGCCTGATGGACATTTTTTGCCTCCTATGGATTTGAATTGTGTGGAGAAAGATGTTGCTGCTAGAATCAAAGCTCAATATAAAGATAGTAGACACCTGATCATTGGTAGAGTTGCTAATTTAACTGCTGCTATTCCTGGAAGAACTGCTTGTCAATTTAGAAACCGTTGTTGGGAAGGTTGTCCATTCGGTGGCTACTTTAGTACTCAATCATCCACTTTACCTGCGGCGATGAAAACAGGAAATTTAACCGTTCGCCCCTGGAGTATTGTAACACAAGTATTATATGATAAGAATACCAAAAAAGCAACTGGTGTGGAAGTGTTGGATGCAGAAACAAATAAGACCTACACGTTTCATTCGAAAATAGTTTTCTTAAATGCCTCTTCTTTGAATTCAGCTTGGGTATTAATGAATTCAGCAACCGACGTTTGGACAGATGGATTAGGCAGTAGCAGCGGAGAATTGGGCCATAATATTATGGATCATCACTATAACCTCGGAGCATCTGGAAAAGTAGAAGGATTTGAAGACAGTTATTATTCTGGAAGAAGAGCCAATGGATTTTATATTCCAAGATTTGCAAATTTATCTGGCGATAAACGCGATTTTCTACGCGGTTATGGTTACCAAGGTGCTGCAAGTAGATCTGGTTGGAGTAGAGAAATTGCTGAAATGAATATTGGTGCAGGATTTAAAGAAGCATTGACTGAGCCCGGTGGTTGGTCAATTGGTGCTGGTGGATTTGGTGAGATCTTACCTTATCATGAGAATAAAATAACATTGGATAAAACGGTAAAAGATAAATGGGGATTACCTGTATTATCAATGGATGCAGAATTGAAAGACAATGAAAAGAAAATGCGTAAAGCAATTGTAGAGGATTTGGTGGCCATGTTCGAAGCTGCTGGGGTGAAAGAAATTAAAACACACGATACCGGTCATGCAATGGGGCATGGTATTCATGAAATGGGTACTGCCCGTATGGGTAAGGATCCTAAGACATCCGTATTGAATGCTAACAATCAAATATGGGATGCCAAAAATGTATTCGTAACAGATGGTGCTTGTATGGTCTCTTCTGCTTGTCAGAATCCATCATTGACTTATATGGCCTTAACAGCAAGAGCTGCTGATTTCGCTGTTTCAGAATTGAAAAAGGGGAATATTTAAATCCTGTTATGAAAAAATTTCTTCTATTTTTTGCTCTATTAATAGGGTATAAGCAGGTATTTGCCTATGATAAATTACCCCGCACTATTGTTACCACTGACGGTGAAATTGATGATGTAGATACGTTTATCAGAATGTTGCTTTATTCTAACGAATACAAGGTAGAAGGATTGGTTTATTCTAGTTCCATGTGGCATTATAAAGGAGATGGGAAAGGAACTTTGTTTACTTCTGCAATGCCCATGACCAAAGCGATGTATGGGCAAAGGACAGACCTGCGATGGGCAGGCGTACAATGGATGCAGGATCTTCTGGCAGCGTATAAAAAAGTGTATCCTAATTTGTTGTTGAACTCGAAAAAATATCCAACACCAGCTTATTTAATGAGTCTTGTTAAAGTTGGCAATATTGATTTTGAAGGAGAGATGGATAAAATTACAGATGGCTCAGAATGGATTAAATCAAAGTTGTTAGATGCAGATCCCGAGCCTATTTACTTACAAGCTTGGGGAGGAACGAATACTATTGCACGTGCTCTTAAATCGATTGAAGACGAATATTCAAAGAAGTCTGATTGGAAAGAAATAAAAGAAAAAATTTCTAAGAAAGCCATCATTTATACAGTGATGGACCAGGACGCCACTTATAAAAATTATATTGGAATTCAATGGCCAAAAATAGTAACCTATTATAATTCCACTCAATTTGGGGCCTTTGCTTACCCTTGGAAAAAAATGATTCCTTTATCTATGCAACCTTATTTTGAAGGCCCGTATATGTCTTCTAAAATCATATTGAACCATGGTGCATTGCTGGATATGTATTATTCTTATGGTGATGGTAAAAAACAAACGGGTGATCCAGAACATATTCATGGTGATCTTAACAAAATTAAAAATACTCAGTGGGGTTCATTTAACCAATATGATTTTATTTCAGAAGGCGATTCACCTGCGTTTTTACAATTAGTAGATATTGGATTAGATAATTTATCGCATCCGAATTATGGTGGATGGGGTGGACGTTTTGTACAGTCGTCTGAAAATCCATATCGATTTGAAGACGGGCCAAGATCAGCCGACTTTGATAAGGAAACAGGAAAAATGGATAATAATTTTCCGCAAACAAGATGGTTAAAAGCGATTCAGGAAGATTTAGCAGCGCGGGCGGATTGGTGTATTAAACCTTTCTCGCAATGCAATCATGCTCCGGAGATTAGGGTTAAGGAAGGGACTTCCATCAAAGCAATAGCCGGGCAAAAAATTTATTTGCACGTTGATGGTTATGATCCTGATAAAAATTCTATTCAGTTCAAAGCTTGGTGTTATCCTGAAGCGGGTACTAGTACAACTGATATTCTATTGAATGATAAACTTGCCTCAATTACAATACCTGTAACAGCAAAAAAAGGGGAGACATTTCATTTCGTTATTGAAGGAAACGATAATGGTTCACCTAGTTTAACAAGATACAAAAGAGTAATTATTACTGTTATCTAAAAGCGACAAGAAAATGTGCATCCAAAGGTAGATGGGTCTCCTAAATGCAGTGCTCCAAAATCATACGCATAAGAAATGTATTTTTGATTTAAGGCGTTTTTGATCCATCCCTGAATACTTACATTTTTTAAATTTAATCCAGCACTGACATTGATCAAATGATACGGTGTTTGTTTAATATTATTTGCAAGATCATAATAAGTAGTTCCTATAAATTTCCATTCACTTCTCACAAATGCTGTTATTTTTCCGGGAGTAATATTATGTGAGTATTGAACGGCCAGCATGGAAGAATAATCAGGACTGAATATTTGTTTTTTGCCATCTAAATTTACAGTTGATCCCTGTGATGATAATTGAAGTGATTCAAAGCTGGCATTAGTATAACCGAAATTATATTCAATGAATAGGTTTTTGGTTGCTTTTGCTTTTAATTCCAGTTCTATTCCTTTGCTATTTAATTTACCTACATTTTTAGTAATGGTAATGGCATCGGGAAGCACGAGTGTTGGCACTTGTGCATCAGTAACTTTTGTATAGAATAAAGAAATGTTCAAGCTCAATCGATCCTGTAGTAAATTGTTTTTAATGCCTAATTCAAAGTTATTACTATACTCTGGTAAGAAGCCTACCAATGGAGGCTGTGAAGGGTCAGAACCCAATGCAGATAGGCCTCCCGTTCTAAATCCTTTACTGTATTGGAGATAGCCCATGGTTTGAGAATTGAAATGATAGTCTAATGCCAATTTCGGAGACCATGCACTAAAACTAAGTGTAGCACTGGTGTCTGGTCTGATGGTAATTGGATTAGGCATTGGATCGTGTTGGTATTCGCCAAGAACCGATTGTGAAACATGTTCGTAATCGTTTCTAAGACCTGCAGTAAAGTTTAATTGATTAGTTAGGGCATAAGTAATTTGTCCGTAAAAAGCAATGCCTTGTTTTGTTGTCTTTGTTATATTAATCAAGGAGAAAAGAGAATCACCTACTTGCATGATACTATTGGCATCTGCACCAAATCGGGTTGCTTGTTTTACTGGAGCATCTTGACTAAATAAATAGGTGCCCGCTGTCCATTTTAGTGGATTGTTACTAGATGTTGGCGAAGCTATTTTAAATTCTTGGGTCCATACTTTAATATTATTCCATTGATTTCCATAATTATTAATAATGCTTACCGCATCATAAGGAGAAAAATCTCCATCGATGGGTTTCGTATAATACCGGTAGTTATTTTGATAAGCTGTTTGAGAAACAAAATCAAAACTATGTCCACTAAAATGAACAGATAAAGAACTATTTAAAGTATTATCCATCATTGTTGTAATTGCATTTTGATTTAATAAATAGGGATTTGCAATTGAATTTGCTGCATCATACGTTAATGGAAATGCGCCATCATTTCTTTGATTTCTATGTTTTACATTTAATAATACAGACCATTGTTGGTTAGCGATATATTTTAAAAAATAATTTCCAGAAAATCCATGTTGATCGTCATAGGTATGGTTATTGAATTTATTGGTATAGAATCCATTTCTCGCATCATATAAAAAGCTTGCACCGAAAAAAAGTTTATCTTTTATAAGTGGTGTTTTAATACTGAGATTTAATTTGTTTTGTCCGTGATTGCCAATGGTATAAGCAGCAAAACCAGCTGTGGTATTAGTTGGTTGTTTAGTAATGATATTGATTACACCGCCCATTGCGTTCCTTCCGTAAAGTGTTCCTTGTGGCCCTCTTAATACTTCTATTCTTTCTACATCAAATAGCGTTGGGATATAAGTATCTAATCCAAATTGATTAACACCATCAATATAGACTGCAGTTGCAGGATCATAAGAAGTGGTTGCAATACCTCTGATTGAAGTAACATCTCTTCCGTCTCCGGGATCTGCAGCATATAAATTGGGAATGATAGAAGTAATATCTTTTATACGATCAATTCTGAAATATTCAATTTGTTTTGCATTTAAACTACTAATTGCAAGAGGAACATTATGTAATAATTCTGATCTTTTTTGAGCGGTTACCATTACATTTTCTAACTTGTAACTAGTATCAAAAATTTGTGTTTGGCTATAGACTTTGTTTAAGAAGCAGATACAAACAATGCATAAAAGAGTAATAATTTTAATACTAACTATTGGCTTCATGGAATTGGATTGAGGCGCAAATATAGTAAGCTATCAATTTAGATTCTAAAAAATGCTATTTTCATTTAAGGAATTAAACTAAACTACCATGAATCGATTGCTATGTTTTTGCAAAAAAATGATCTGTTTGCATTTTATTATTTTAATGATTTTCAGTTTTTCTACTATGATTGTATTGGCACAATCAACAGATCAGAAAAAGAAAATATATTTATCAAAACCCTTGGTAACTCATATTTATACCGCAGATCCTTCTGCACATTTGTTTAACGGTAAAATATATATCTATCCTTCACATGATACTGCTATGGGATTACCAGAAGACGATGAAGGTGGGCATTTTAATATGATGGATTTTCATATTCTTTCCATGGATGCTATAGGTGGGAAAGTAACTGATCATGGGGTTGGATTAACTATTAAAAATATTCCATGGGCTAAAAGGCAGTTATGGGCACCCGATGCTGCATATGCAAATAATAGGTATTATTTATTTTTTCCTGTGAAAGATACGGCCGACATCTTTAAAATTGGAGTTGCTACAAGTACAAAGCCAGAAGGGCCTTTTAAAGCGGAGCCTAATCCAATTAAAGGAAGTTATAGTATTGATCCAGCAGTTTTTAAAGATGTGGATGGAAATTTTTATATGTATTTCGGAGGTGTATGGGGTGGACAATTGCAGAGATGGGATAACAATGAATATCATGCCAATGCACCCCTTAAAAAAACTAGTGGCAAAGCTATTGAGCCTAGAGTTGCCAAGCTGAGTAAAGATTTAAAATCATTTGATGGTGCAGTAAAAGAAATTAAAATATTGGATGCGAATGGAAAAGAGTTCAATGAAGAAAATAACGACAAACGTTTTTTTGAAGCATCGTGGATGCATCAATATCAAGGCAAATATTATTTCTCTTATTCAACAGGTGATACCCATAATATTTGTTATGCAATAGGAGATAACCCTTATGGTCCATTTACTTATCAAGGAATTATTTTAAAGCCCGTTGAAGGTTGGACGAGTCATCATTCTATTATTGAAATAAAAGGCAAATGGTATTTGTTTTATCATGACGTAGAACTCAGTGGTAAGACGCATTTGAGAAATGTAAAAATGACTGAATTGCATTATGATAAAAATGGAAAAATTGTAACGATTAATCCTTAAAAGAAAAAAGACCTCTTAATAATTAGAGGTCTTTTTTCTTTTCACCATTATTACTTTTCTTAATTGGGATGTTTTTATAGCACACGGATGACGCTGATAAAACGGATTTTCACGGATTAATTCTTATCTCTTCACTTGTTTTTAAACAATTTATCCTGCAATTCATAACGGTTATCATGCGCAGCGTTTTCTGTTCTTGAAGTAACGTCGATGACCATTACTGGTGGGTGGCCGTCACTTCCTTTAGCAGATTTCCATTCTGGTAAATTGCCAGCATTGGGGTTATATGTTTTAATGAAATTTGCAAAATAGTTTGACATGGTTTCTGAAACTTTTTTGTCATCTGCTGTCCATGCGTATTGTTTTACTAAATGCAAATTACCCATACAATATTCTATTTCGCATGCGTGCGGGGCACCAACTGCTTTAGGTCCTTTTGCAACTGGGGCATCTGATTTTGTTTGTGTGCCTCCTGCAAGTCCGGGTACCAAAGTTTGATCAACCATGGCAGGTCTGATTTTACTGTATAAGTAACGATACACATCTTGATTGCTGTTTTTTCTATGCAAGTCAAACCATTTCCAGGTGCTATAAGCGATGAATTTATCAGCAGCAAGTGCTGTAGCAGCAAGTTCCACTTCATCAACTGTATTTGCCTGATAAGCAGCAAGAACTTCATCTGTATTATTGGGATATTCTTTTTTTACTTGTGCTACAAAGTTATCAACGCTATAAGGTTTGCCTTGCATAAAAGCCTGACCAGGAATTTCAGCAGAATTCCATCCAACGAGTAAAGGAATTTGTGCTTGTTTTCCTGCATTAAAAATTTCAACTACTGTTTTTGGTAAGAAGTAACCATCTAATACCACGGGATATCCGAAGCGTCCAGTTTCTTGATGCATTTCAAATATTTCGCGAGTAGAAAGTGCTCTTAATTCTTTTAAAGATTTGATTTTAAATTTATCAGTAAAATCTTTACCTTCTTTCTCAGCATCCTTTTTTGAAACTGGTGCCATTGTAGGATTAATGCCAGCGCCGCTTTCGCCAATTGCTGCATGAATTAATCCTTTTGAGAGGGGGGAAGCCATTTGATAACTAACTGCGATGGATCCAGCAGATTCTCCTGCAATGGTTACGTGGTTTGGATCTCCGCCGAATGCTGCGACATTTTTATTCACCCATTTTAGGGCAGCGAGTTGATCAAAATAACCATAGTTACCCGAAGATTTATGTGGTGATTCTGCACTTAATTCTGGGTGGGCAAAATTGCCAAATATATTTAAGCGATAGTTGCAAGTGATTACTACGATGCCTTTTTTTGCCATGGCTTCACCATCATAACGAGGTTCCGATGCATCACCTGCCGCATTGCCTCCGCCATAGAAGTAAACAAGTACTGGTAGGTTCTTTGTGTTTCTTTTTGCAGGAGTCCATACGTTCAAATAAAGACAATCTTCACTAAGACCGGATGATCTTGAATCCATATCGCCAAACACCATTAACTGCATGGGGCGTGGTCCAAAATTCTTGGTTTCTTTAACTCCTTTCCAAGGTTCTACAGCCTGTGGATCTTTCCATCTAAGATCTCCAACGGGTGGTTTGGCAAAAGGCACACCGAAATAAGTTTGGATACCTGTTTTTGAATTATAATTTCCTTCAATGATACCGTCGCTCGTTTTTGTTTGAACGGGGAAGGCAAAGCTAATCGACTGGGCCATCAGCTGATGCGAAAAAAGGAGGGTAATAAAAGCAAGCAATGTGTTTCTCATATGTATCTATCTATTAAATGGTAAACAATTATGGGATATTCCCATTTTTTGAATAATTATTAAATTTAAATCAATTTTTTTTAGAAAAAAATATCTCAGAAGTATGAAATAACCTTCTTAATTTTATAGTGAATCTGTTAATCCACCTTGAAAGTGGTTATTTATTTTATTCCTTCAGAATGCTAATAGTATGAAGAAATGTTTCACTTTTTGTTTGTGTCTTGCTTTGATGTCTTGTTCTGTAAAGAAAAAACCTGAGGATTTGAGTGCGCAGTTAAAATCAGCGATGTCTGATTATTTAAATACTGATCCCAAGGTAAAAGGCAAGGTCAATTATGAAGTAAAATCAGTGATATATTTTGAGGATGCTAGTTCTTATCTCTGTGAATTTAAAGTACATATGACCAATTCCCCTTCAGCCCAGCAAACACCCAAAATAGATACGATTGGGGATATGAAGGTGAAATTCGACAAGAAGTTCAAGGTAATCGGCCGCTTTTACTAAAGAAATCGCTTATTTTTTATTGTTTTATCGCTGTATTCTTTGCTATAGGAATCACGATTCTGCTTCAATGTTAGTCTGCTTTTTTACCTGACTTCATTAAGTGGATAATGGTATGTCCGTATATCAACTTAAAATATCCTACAATTCTTGAGTGCCAATATGATCCCTACAAAAATGCCAGTTTTATAAAAAAAATAGTCATTTTTTGTCCTAAAAATCTCTCCGAAAAACGCTTCTAAAGCACTTAAAAGTCAAGCAGTTAGCAAGAAAGTGTAAAAAATACACACTGTTAATTTTGCGTGATTTTTAATGAAACTATTGTTCGTTAGTAAATATTTATAGTATTGTAAATCAATATGATACACATTAATTTAAAAATTCTTTACAATTATTTTTGTTAATGTTAATTTTTTTTTACAATTTATGCCCTCAAACATCCAAACGATTTCAAACGATTGCAAAAAAATTCGATTGCTTATGATGAACAAATTAACTCCAAAGAAATTTGCGTTAACCTTTATCCTATTCTTGCTTACGGCATCGGTTTTTGCACAGAAGACAGTTACTGGTAAAGTAACCGATTCTGGTAAAAGACCTGCTGTTGGAGCAACTATTTCCGTAAAGGGCACAACAACCGCAACAACATCTACCTCAACTGGGGACTTCTCAATTGTAGTTCCAAAAGGTAGAAACACACTGATTGTGTCTTATGTTGGTTTTGAAGACAAACAAGTAGACGTCAGTAATTTAACTAACGTTTCAGTTACCATGACTGAATCAAACGTTGCTTTAAATGAGATAGTGGTAACTGGTTACACTGCTCAAAAGAAGAAAGACATCGCTGGTTCTGTATCAGTTGTTAATGTGAAAGACATGAAACAAACTCCTGCAGGAACAACTGAAGAAGCTTTACAAGGTCGTGCCTCTGGTTTGACTGTAATTTCTTCTGGCCAGCCAGGTGCTCAAAGTGATATCCGCATCAGAGGTATTTCTGGTTTCGGTAATAACTCACCTTTGATCATCGTTGATGGAGTAAGAAGTAGCTTAACCGATTTGAACATGAACGACATTGAGTCTATTCAGGTTCTAAAAGATGCATCTGCAGCGATTTACGGTGTGGCCGGATCAAATGGTGCTATCATCGTAACCACTAAGAAAGGTAAAGCTGGTAAAGCAAAACTATCTTATGATGGTTCTTATGGTATTGTTACTCCTGGAAAAGGCTATGACATGGCTAATTCTCAACAAGAAGGTAATGCTATATGGCAACAGCAAATAAATTCAGGCATTACAAATCCTTCTGATAAGCAATTCGGAAGTGGACCTACACCTGTAGTACCTGATTTTATTACTCCTTATGGAGTTACAGGCGCAGGTCCTGATCCAGCTACATATGACATCAATACTAATCAGATAACAAGGGCAAATAAAATTGGAACTAACTGGTATAAAGAAATTACCAGAACAGCTCCAACTCAAACTCATAACGTTTCTTTAAGTTCTGGAAATGATAAGAGTTCTTATTTCTTCTCTTTAGGATATTTAAACCAACAGGGTATTGCTAAATACCAATATTTGGAAAGATATTCTTTGAGAGCGAATACTTCATTTACAATTAAAGAACATCTTCGTGTAGGTGAAAACCTTCAATTATTCTTCAAACAGAACCCTACTTATGGTAACCAAGGTGAAGGATCTCCTTTCACTACCGTTTATCGTGAGAGTGCTCTTATCCCAGTATATGATATCGCAGGTAATTTTGCAGGTACTAAATCTCAAGGTTTAGGAAATGCTCGTAATCCAGTTGCTGATATCACCCGTACAAAAGACAACAGAGGTTATTCTTGGAATATGAATGGTAACGTATTTGCTGAACTTGATTTGATGAAGCATTTAACTTTGCGTTCTAGTTTCGGAGGTACCATGAACAACAATTATTATTACAGCTTTAACTATGTTGGATACGAAAATGCAGAAGGTAATACTGGAGCGAATTCTTTCAATGAGGGAGCTGGTTATAATACTGCCTGGACTTACACCAATACCTTAAACTATTCTAATTCTATTGGCAAACACACTTTCTTAGTGTTACTTGGTAAAGAAGATGTAAAATATCAAGGTAGAAGTTTAAGTGGAACTAGAAGTAACTACTTCTCAGAAAATCCTAACTACTGGACTTTGAACTCTGGTTCTCCTAGTGGTGAGTCTAACGCGGGTAGCGCCTATGCTTCTGCTTTGAGTTCTTGGATTTCTCGCGTAGAGTATTCTTACGATGGTAAATACATCATCAATGCTAACTTACGTAGAGATGGTTCTTCTTTATTTTCGCCTGATCAACGTTATGGTAATTTCCCAGGAGCTTCAGTTGCCTGGAGATTATCTCAAGAAAAATTCATGCAGAAAGTTTCTTGGATCAACGATTTGAAAATCCGTGCTAGTTATGCTAAAATGGGTTCTACTTCAAACGTAGCTTCCACAAATCCATATAACTTGTATGGTACAGATGCAGGTAGATCTTTCTACGCGATTGATGGTAGCAGTACCGTTCCAACTTCAGGATTCTTTAGAAGTAATATTGGTAACACCAAAACAACTTGGGAATCAGATATCGTATCTAACGTAGGTTTTGATGCAACTTTGTTGAATAACAAATTAGACCTTACAATCGATTTATATAAAAAGAAAGTGAGCGGATTGTTATTCCCAGCATCTGGAACTTCTTATGATTATACCTTTGTAGGCGATGCATCTTTACCTAAAGTAAATATCGGTGATATGCAAAATACTGGTATCGATTTGAATTTAACTTACCATGCTAAATTGAGCAAGGACGCTAAGTTAGATATCACTGGTATGATTACTACTTACAAAAATAAAATCGTAAGTATCCCAGGTTTACCTTATTTCGATGGTCCTACCATTCGAAATATCATCCCAACAAGAAATCAAGTTGGTCATTCTGTAGGCGCTTTCTACGGTTACCAAGTTCTTGGACTATTCCAGTCTGATGCTGAAGTAGCTGCTGCTCCTGCACAAAATGGTGCAGCTCCAGGTTTATTCAAGTATAAAGATGTGAACGGAGATGGTAAAATTGATGCAAACGACAGAACTTATATTGGAGATCCTAATCCTAAATTCACTTATGGATTAAACTTAGCCTTTACTTATAAGAACTTTGATGCGTCTGCCTTTATCTTCGGATCTGCAGGTAACGACATTTTCGACAATACTAAAACCTTTACTGATTTCCCGGATTTCTTTAAAGGCGGTATCAGAAGAGAAGTTGCTGTAAATTCTTGGACTACCACAAATACAAATACCTCTATTCCTAAAATGATGACCACTGGTTCATTTAGTTCTGATGCTGTTGCAAGTAGCTATTTCATTAGCAAAGGTTCTTACTTACGCTTGAAGCAAATTCAAGTTGGGTACACTATGCCAGCTGCATTATTAACTAAATATGGTATTGATCGTTTGAGAGTTTATTTACAAGCTGCTAACTTATTAACCCTTACTAAGTATAAAGGATTGGATCCAGAATTACAAAGTAGTGATATTAATAATACAGTTGGTTTTGGTATTGATCAAGGTAACTACCCACATACTCCATCTTTTATTGTTGGTGTTAACTTAAACTTCTAAATAAACAATTAATCGGAAAATATGAAAAAATTAAATATTCAATCCAAATTAATCTTAGTTCTTTTTATCATAACGGCTCTTGCCGCTTGTGGAAAAAGTTTACTTGACAAGCCACCAATTGGAACCCTTTCGCCACAAATCATGGCATCAGAAGCAGGTGTTCAAGGATTGTTGATTGGTGCCTACTCTTTAGTTGATGGTGCTGGTGCATCAGGCGACGGAGAATCTTCTGCAGCCTCTAACTGGTTCTGGGGTGGTGTAGCAAGTGATGATGCTTATAAAGGTTCTGATCCTACCGATTTTGGTAGCGCAGCTCCTTTAGAAAAATGGGGTACTTCTTTAACTCCAACCATGGATATTTTGCCTGCAAAATGGAAATTATGCTATGCTGGTATTCAACGTTCTAATGATGTAATTAACACATTGAAATTAGCCACTACTATTCCAGCGGCTGAAGCCACTCAAATTACTGCGCAAGCACGTTTTTTAAGAGCATACTTCCATATGGAATTACAGAAAGTATTTAAAATGGTTCCCTATGTTGATGAAACTGTAGGACCTAATAATACTAAAGTTGATAATTCAAAAGACATATCTCCCCAGATCAATGCTGATTTACAATTTGCGGTATCTAATTTACCAGCAACTTGGGCTCAGGTTGGACGTGTAAACAAATGGGCTGCACAAGCTTTATTAGCTAAAGCTTATATGTTTCAACATAATTTGTCTGGTGCATATCCTCTTTTAAAAGATATCATTGCAAATGGAGTTACTTCTGGAGGTTCTCATTATGCATTAAACACAAATTTCTTCTCTAACTTTAACCCTGCACAGAAAAATAGCGCTGAATCTGTATTCGCTGCTCAAACTTCTGTACAAGATGGTTCTTCAGTTGCATGGGGTGGAGATCCAAATGGTAACTTCGGTGACATTTTGAACTTCCCTTATACAGGTGGACCAGGTGCTTGTTGCGGTTTCTATAACCCTACTCAAGACCTAGCTGATGCTTTCAAAACTGATGCAAATGGTCTTCCTTTATTGGATACCTATTTTGTAGGCGACCACGTAAGTTCTCAGTATGGAACTGCTTATACAGGTAATTTAGATCCAAGGATCGACTGGACAATGGGTCGCCCAGGTATTAATTACCTAGATTGGGGTGTTCATCCAGGTTTGTCTTGGATTAGAAATCCAACGAATGATGGTACTTTAAGCCCTCTTAAAAACGTATATGCTGCTTCACAAAAAGGTGCATTTACCGATGTAGGATCTGCTTATTGGGCACCAACAGAATTAGTTGCCAACAACGTGAACTTAATCAGATTTTCTAATGTTCTTTTATGGGCTGCTGAGTGTGCTGTTGACGCAGGTGACTTAACTGCTGCTGTGGGATATGTTAACCAAGTTAGAGCTAGAATGCAAAATCAAGCTGGTTGGGTTAAAAACGGTCAACCTAGTGATTATAATGCGGGTGCTGCTCAGTGGAAAGCTGGATCAAATGCTGATAATTACAATATCGGTTTATATACTTCTTTTGCTGATAAAGCAACTGCTACCAAAGCTGTTCAAATGGAAACTCGTTTGGAATTAGCTATGGAAGGACACCGTCACTTTGATCTAGTTAGATGGGGTATTGCGGCTCCGGTTATCAATGCTTTCATTCAGAGAGAAGCACCAATGAGACCTTTGAAATTAGGCGCTGTTTTCGTAGCTGGTCAACATGAGTATATGCCAATTCCACAAAGTGAAATTGATAATATGAATTCAGACGGAACAAAACGTTTAACTCAAAATCCTGGATATTAATAGTTAAAAAATATTCTTTAGTTTTGAAGGAGATAGGGTCATTCCTATCTCCTTTTTTTGTGCTTGCGAACCAATACTATTATGAAAAATTTGCTGAAACTTGGTGTGGCTTTAATGCTGTTATTTGTTCTTGCCTCCTGTAAAAAACAGAACCATCTATTTGAACAAATAGATGCCAAAGCATCTGGAATTCATTTTTCCAATCGTATCATTGAAAACGATTCTGTTAATCCCATTGATCTAACCAATATTTATAATGGTGGTGGTATTGGTGTAGGTGATTTTAATAACGATGGATTGATGGATTTGTATTTTACAGGCAACCAGGTTCCCAATAAATTATATATAAATCGGGGCAATTTTAAATTTGAAGATGTTACGAAACTAGCCGATGTGGATGGTGCCGGTAAATGGTCGAGAGGAGTGTCGATTATTGATATCAATAACGATGGTCTTGCAGACATTTATGTGAGCTGTACCATTTTACGGGATTCTACTAAACGTGAAAACCTTTTATACATCAATCAGGGCTTCGATAAGCAAGGGATCCCAAAATTTAAAGAAATGGCTAAAGAATATGGTTTGAATGATCATTCCTATACTACCATGGCTTCTTTTTTTGATTATGATAATGATGGTGATTTAGATGTGTATCTGACCGTTAATGAAATTGTGAAAGGTGATAATCCTTCGATTTACAGAAAAAAAATTACCGATGGTTCTTACCCTAGTACCGGTAAATTATTGAGAAATGATTATGATGCAAAATTAGGCCATCCTGTATTTACTGATGTTACCAAACAAGCAGGTGTAATTATTGAAGGATTTGGTCATGGCGCAAATATTGTAGACATTAATAAAGATGGTTGGAAAGATATTTTTGTGACCAACGATTTTAACGGGAACGACTTATTATATATCAATAATCATGATGGTACATTCACTGATAAAGCAGCCAGTTATTTTAAACATACTTCCGCAAACGGAATGGGGCAGGATGTCATTGATATAAATAATGATGGTTTAGCCGATGTGGTGGAATTAGATATGGCCCCCGAAGATAATTATCGGAGAAAAATGATGTTGGGTTCTATTAGCTATCAGAACTTTCAGAACAGTGATTATTTTGGATATCAATATCAATATGTAAGAAATAGTTTTCAATTAAATCAGGGACCAAGAGTTACTTCCAATGATTCCATTGGTGATCCAATTTTTAGTGATGTTGGTTTCTTTGCTGGCATTGCTGAAACAGATTGGAGTTGGTGTCCGGTAGTGGCAGATTTTGATAATGATGGTTTTAGAGATATTTATATCACCAATGGATTCCCTAAAGATATAACCGATAAAGACTTTATTACTTTTCGAAGACAGGCTAGCCTGTTGGCTTCTACAGCTTTTACGCTCTCTCAGGTTCCCCAAGTTAAAATACATAATTACGCTTTTAGAAATAATGGGGACTTAACTTTTACCAATTCAACAACCAGTTGGGGCCTCAATATTCCATCCTTTTCTAATGGTGCGGTTTATGCAGACTTAGACAATGATGGAGATATGGATTTAATTGTAAACAATATCAATGATAGTGCATTTGTATACAAGAATACTACCATGGATGCTAAAAATAATCAGCAACACTACCTTAAATTAAAGTTAGTGGGTGACGCTAAAAATCCAGATGGATTAGGTGCATTTATTGAACTACATTATGCCGGAAAGCAACAAGTATATGAGCAAACGCCTTACCGTGGATACCTCTCAACAGTAGATAATCGACCAAATTTTGGTCTTGGACTTATATCAAAAGTTGACTCCGTAATTATTAAATGGCCGGGAAATAAAAAGCAGGTATTAAAGAATGTTGCGGCTAATCAACTCTTGACCGTTAATATTAAAAATGCGGATCAAACATACAACTGGAATACTGCTCCTAAACTAACTAATAACTTATTTACAGAAGTCACTGATCAATTAAAGATCAATTATGTAAATAAGGCAAGAGATAATATCGATTTTAATATTCAAAAATTATTGCCCCATAAGTTCACCGAATTTGGTCCTGCTTTAGCTGCGGGAGATATAAATGGAGATGGCTTAGATGATATTATTGCAGGTGGTTCCTTAGCCAATAGTGCGCAATTATTATTGCAACAAAAAAATGGAACTTTTATTCAATCCGACTTAATTAAAAATGCCACACGCGAAACAAAAAACTGGCAGGATGAAGGTGTTGCTTTGTTTGATGTAGATGGTGATGGCGACTTAGATTTATACACGGCAAGTGGAGGATATGAAAGTGCTCGAAATACCAATTCCTATCAGGATAAAATTTATATCAATGATGGGAAGGGATATTTCAAAATGGATTCTACTGCGCTGCCAATCAACTATACCAGTAAATCTTGTGTGCGGGTAATTGATTATGATCATGATGGCGATTTGGATTTATTTATTGCAGGTAGAGTAGATCCTACGAACTATCCTAAACCAGTATCTAGTTTTATTTATCGGAACGACAGTAAAAATGGCGTCATTAAATTCACTGATGTTACTGCGGAAGTTGCACCGGGTTTAAAAGATATTGGATTGGTATGTGATGCTATCTGGACTGATTTTGATAATGATGGCTGGCAGGATTTAATATTGGTAGGAGAGTTCATGCCAATCACTTATTTCAAAAACGACCACGGTAAATTCATCAATATAACAGCCACTACGGGTACTGAAAATAAAAAAGGTTGGTGGACAAGCATTGTTTCTGGCGATTTTGATAATGATGGTGATATAGATTATATCGTAGGCAATCTGGGATTAAATAGTTTTTATAAAGGAAGCGATAAATATCCTGTTTCAATTTATGCCAAGGACTTTGACGGCAATGGTAGTTATGATGCAGTACCTACCAAATACTTTCCTACTTCTCAGGAAGATACCACCATGAGAGAATTCCCAGTTCATACCCGCGACGATATGGTTAAGCAGATGATTGGCTTTAGATCGAAATTTCAAAATTATAAATTGTATGCTCAGGCAACGATAGATAAAATGTTTACGGAGCAGGAAATGAAAGGGGTATTAAAATTACAAGCCAACTACTTCTCAAATAGTTTCTTGCGAAATGATGGGAATGGAAAATTTACTTTGGTACCATTACCATTTAGTACACAGATTGCAAATATGAATGGAATGGTGGCTGAAGATTTTGATGGTGACGGCAATTTAGATGTATTGTTAGTAGGAAATGATTATGGTACTGATGTTTCTATTGGCAGGTATGATGCCAGTAATGGACTATTCCTTAAAGGAGATGGGAAAGGTGGATTTGCTCCAAAATCTATAGTAGAATCTGGATGGTTTGTTCCAGGTGATGCCAAGGCATTGATCAAACTTAGAGGTAATAATGGTAAATGTTTGCTGGTAGCTAGTCAGAATAAAGATCGCTTAAAAGCATTTGAATTAAAGAAAACAATTCAGGTTGTTCCCTTACAACCATTGGATGTATCTGCGATTATTCAGTATAAAAACGGGAACAAGCAGAAGCGTGAATTAAATTATGGTTCCTCTCTTTTATCACAATCAGCAAGGTTCTTAAATGTAGAAAGTTTGGTTTCCAGTATTACAATTAAAGATTCTAAGGGTGGTGAGCGTACCTTAAAGTTTTAGGGTATTTATTAATGTGATAAGATTTTATGAAAACAAGATTGGCTAATATCGCAATGGTTTCTTTTAGTATTTTTTTTCTGGCAGTTTCATGCGATCATTTTAGTAAAAATAAAATTTCGGATTCGAATATTGCGGAAGGAAAAATACTGGCGACCCAATATTGCCAATCCTGCCATATGCTTCCCGATCCGAAGTGGGTAGATGCTAAGACCTGGGAAATGGGTGTGATGCCCGCAATGGGTCCTAAATTGGGCATTTTCAATTTTAAAGGCATTCATTATAAGTATAGTTTGTACGATTATTCTTTACCTCCTGGATTTTATCCATCTAAACCTGCGATGACGGAAGATCAATGGCAAAAAATAATGGATTATTATGTTTCTATGGCTGCCGAAAAAAATGAAACCGTGCAGGTTCGTAAGTACCCAATTACCAATGAGCTACCCTTATTTTCTGCTTTGATGCCCGAACCTGCTCCTGGTGTTCCTACTACATCCTATGTGAAAATTGATGATTCTTCCAATGAGTTTCCTTTTATTATTTCTGATGTGATGAAACGAAAGGTATATCGCTATAATCAGCAATTTAAAATTGCCGATTCCATTCAAACGAGAGGACCTGTTGTAAATATTGAAATGAATAAAAACGAATGGTTCTTATGTGATATTGGTTATTTAAATCCCAATAATGATCGTTTAGGATCTGGTAAAAAAATAGCGATTGGTAAGGATGGAAAAATGATTCAAAATATAGAACAACCGCTCATATCACAATTACAACGACCTGTTCAATTAACTACCGTTGATTTAAATAAAGATGGTAAGGATGATATCATTGCCTGCGAATTTGGATTTCTTACCGGCGCTTTAACCTGGATGGAGAATAAAGGTTCAGGTAAATATGAGAAACATATATTAAGGCCATTGCCAGGAGCTATTAATGCAATAGTTGAAGATTATAACCATGATGGACTGCCAGATATTTGGGTTTTGTTTGCTCAAGGTGAGGAGGGTATATTTTTATATACCAATATGGGAAATGGAAAGTTTAGTGAAAAGCAAATTTTGAGATTTCCTTCTATCAATGGGTCTTCTCATTTTGAAATGGTAGACATGAATAATGATGGTTTCAAAGACATCCTTTATACTTGTGGCGATAATGCAGATTATTCTACGGTATTAAAACCCTACCATGGTGTATATATTTTTTTAAACAACGGCAAAAACGAGTTTACACAAAAATTTTTCTATCCGCTAAATGGTTGCTATAAAGCCATTGCCAGGGATTTTGATAATGATGGAGATTTAGATATTGCTACCATCTCTTATTTTGCTGATTATCAAAATCAACCCGAAGAAGGATTTGTATATTTTAAAAATCAAGGCAATTTTGATTTCAAACCATTTAGTTTACCCATTACACAAAAGGGCAGATGGCTAACTATGGATGCTGGAGATTATGATCACGATGGGAAAATTGATTTGATTTTAGGCAATTTATCAGTGGCTCCTTCCTTTATAAAATCGAAACAAGATTGGAAGAAAGGACCGGCTTTTATGGTGTTGAAGAATACGGGGAAGCAGTAAAAAATAAAAAAGTAAAAAGGAAAAAGAAGAGATAGGAGTGAGAAGTGAGGAGTGAGAAGTGAGGAGTGAGGAGTGAGAGGTGAAGAGTGAGGAGTGAGAGGTGAAGAGTGAGGAGTGAGAGGTGAGGAGTGAGGAATAAATAGTGATGTTTTAAAAGCTTGCTTTTAAAACAAAAAACACCCCTCCTGCCGCTTGCGCATGGGAAGGGTGTTTTTTAATTTTATTTGGGACTATCTCATTAAGTGTGTAAACTTTTAAATCGGAGTTTAATAAAAGTTTATAATCTTACTCTGTTTTCAAATATAGTTAAGAACTGATTAAGG
>Ga0208106_1000117_pt1 | contig 30883 bp, 34 predicted proteins | sample CryBogCBE25Jul08_FD_184577 | JGI IMG/M metagenome (GOLD analysis project Ga0208106, IMG submission 184577) | Freshwater microbial communities from Crystal Bog, Wisconsin, USA - CBE25Jul08 (SPAdes) | ecosystem: Environmental > Aquatic > Freshwater > Lake | place: Crystal Bog, Wisconsin, USA...
GGTCCAGGGGTCCGTGGAGCCGATTCCACAAGAGGTCCCGGGGGACCAGGTCCCGGAGCCAGTAAAGGTGACCCCGTTTTCGGTCCCGACAATCAAAGAGATTCCAGTCTCTGGCGACCTGTTTCCAAGCGCCCCCGAAAAAATAGCTGGTCCAATTAATGGACAGAGGTGAAATCCTTCGGACTCCTTGGAGCGCAGCACTCTTTGCAGCCATGGTCGTAGCGCTTTACCGCTGGATCTTCAAACGGAATCAGCCTAACCATTACTATGTCAAGCCCGCATTCCTGGTCGGTCTCCTCGTGTTTGTAATCGTTCGTTACGGGCAGATGGAAGCGGGTCCTTAGGACCAGCCGCCGCGGTGGTCCTCGGGACCAAGTTAGAGCTTTGGTACCCTAAAAATCCATGGCGACCCTCACTGCATTCAATGACATGATGGAACAGTTTATCAACGAGCTCGTTCAGACTTTTCCGGACCAAAAGCAGTTTCAAAAGTTTCAGATTTCTATTGAGCTGCTCCGCAAGACGAACCCCCGCAAGATTCTGGATCGGTACATGCGTGGTGCTCAGCCTCTGAGCGATCGTATCATGGCTCGCGACGAGACTGTGATTCAGGACGTGCAGATCAAGGAGCTGAACCTCGCCGAAATTTGGACCCCGGAGCTTTCGGTGAACACCAAGAATGCCATCTGGCAGTATCTTCAGACGCTGCTGATCCTTGGCACTACGATCAGTTCTCTTCCTCAGGACGCACTGAACGCCATCGAGGCTGTGGCGAAGCAGTGTGCCGAGAACATGGACCTGTCGCAGCTCGGAGCTCTGATGGGTAATTTTCCCGCCCCTAAGTAGATGGAGGCGTTCCTCAAAAATCCCAAAGACTTTTGGCCCAAGCCGAATCGTCCGCTCCAGCAGAATGTCCTGGCGAGCATACGGTTCATTGTTTACTCTTCTGTGATCGCATTCGTCCTGACCAAGGACACCAAGGTTCTCCTACTTGGACTACTCGTTCTCGCAGGTATCTATCTTTACTTCAGAGTAAACCCATCGATGGCCCAGAATGACAACGACCCGATGAACAACTTTTCAGATCGCGTGTACAACTCGGAGCGGGTCAATGAGTCGATGGCTCGTCTCTTTCCGGAGGACACCAGGAACGCTCAGCGTGGATTCTTCACCATGCCAACTGACGACCTCGAGCCATTCCTGCGTATGCAAGGCCGTGGCCAACCATTTTGCCGCGACGATCAATGGGCTTGTACTGCCGAGGGCAACACTCATTTCCCTGACCAGCCCACGAGAACAGCCATGAACTCTTTTACTGGTCTCTATTAATGGAGATTTCGACTTCAGGGTTTCAGACTGACCCTGGCGCTCTGATCAACCGCGGTGCTCTCAATGTTCTGGCCATGGCTGAGACGACGAGCGCACTCGTACCCCAGACCACCAAGTGGTGGCGCAAGTACTATGCCGAGAAGCCTTACGATTTCCCGCATCAGGAGGTGCTCGGTGTCAATTCCGTTCAGTGGGATCCTCGCAGCACCCGCGCAGACCTTCAGAACTATCTGCTCAAGGAGCGGTACTTTAACAAGTGAAATAAAATTCACGGCCAGTAGTAATGGCGGCTATTGCTGCAGTCCTAGGCCTCGCCTTTATCGGTAGCCGGATGGGGGACGAGCCGGGTTCCTCGACCCGCGAGTGCTACACAACCGTCGTGTCCACAAATCCAGAGAGGGCAGATGCCAACTTCCCGGAGAACCCTACTATTCGTGCCAACCGTTGGTCCGGGAAGCAGGCGATGAACTTTGTGAATCCGAGTCCGATTGCTTCCCGGGATGTCCAGGGTCAGCCGGTCTATGATTTCAACTCTCGTCAGCCCATTGGAAACCTGATGAACAATCTCAACCCAAACCCGTGGACCCGTGTCGGGCCCGGTCTGGGCGTTCCAGCAAACGTCCCAGCGTACGGTGGTCACCAGCAGCTTCTGCGCGTGATGCCCACCAACACGAACGAGTATCGTCTGAACCAGCTCAAGGGTAATTCAGGTGGACCGCCCAAGAACCTCGTACCTGGTCCAGAGGCGTACCCGGTCGTGGCTCGCAACCGCCCCGACACGGACAGCGCACCAGGCTACGCCGGAAACGCAATGGCCGCTACGGTCCGGGCTCCAGAGGCTCGTGCCAAGTACGTCAAGGGTACGCGCTGGACCAAGCGCGACGTGACGGTGACTCGCGACGACGACCTCGAGTACGGCGCACCACAACAGGTCAAGCCTCTGAACTCTGCCTACGTGATCACCGGCAATCAACAGCTTGATCGCCGCGACGCTCGGGCCAAGCCTGACCGCCCTGGTAACCCTGACCGTATGAACGTTCGTGCTGACCCGCTTGGCGCAGGTGGTGCAGTTACCACAGTCCGTGTAGACTCGGTCACAGGCCCTGTACCACCCCGTGGCCAGCGTAATGTTCCGGAGACGTACGTCCGCGAGGCTATCCAACAGGCGAATCCGTTCAAGGAGAATCGCACACCTCTTGATCTCGACATTGCCAAGCGCCAACTGGCTGACAACCCCGCAAACTACACGCTGTCCGGTCCCTGAGGTGGTCCGCAGGCCCCGGGTCCCTGAGACCGGTCCCCAGACCATGGTGCGCAGCGACCGGCCACGTGAAAAAATAATAGCCCCTGGTAAGAATGTCTGGTGGTATCGTTCAGCTCGTAGCAACGGGGCTCCAGGACGTGCACCTGACTGGCAACCCGGAGATTTCCTTCTTCCGTTCGAATTTCAAGCGCCACACGCACTTTGCCATGTCCACGGAGCTGCAGCAGCTGCAGGGACCGCCGGGCGGTGGCATGTCCAGCGTTCGGTTCGAGCGCAAGGGTGATCTTCTGAGCTACGTGTACATCACCGCGCGTGACTCGACCGCCAACACGGTGTCAATCGACTGGGGCTCGTACATCGATCGCCTGGATCTGGTCATCGGCGGACAGATTATCGATACCCAGGACCAGTGCTTCTCTAACACAATCAGCCCGCTGTTCCTGAGCAGCAACTACTCTCAGCGCTACTCCCCGTCTCTCGGCACGAACACCTTCCTGCCGCTTCAGTTTTGGTTCTGCAAGGACTGGCAGTCAGCTCTACCTCTGATCGCCCTTCAGTACCACGACGTTGAGCTCCGCATATACTGGAAGAGCTCGTTCCCGGCCCAGTCATACGAGTTCCGCGTATGGGGCAACTTTATTTACCTAGACAAGGGTGAGCGCGAGTGGTTTGCCAACAACCCGCACGACATTATCATGTGGCAGATGCAACGCCAGATTGTGCCGAGCACCAGCACTATGGACGTCGTGTTCAACCACCCTGTCAAGTTTATGGCCATGCCGTGCCAGGTGTACAGCGGCCAGACCCTGCGCATGCAGATTAACGGTGTGGACATTGGTATCGACAAAGCACTGATTCACTATTCTCAGGTGTACCCGTATTATCACACCCAGTACGGCTATGACGCCCAGAACACTGGCTACACCGGCAACCCGGTGGCACTGATTCCGTTCTGCCTGGATACCGCCAAGCTTCAGCCGACCGGTACGCTCAACTTCAGCCGACTGGACACTTTCCGCCTGATCACTGCACCGGGCCAGACGCTCAAGAGCAACATTCTGAACTCGACGGCTACGCAGTATCTGTACGCCGTGAACTATAACGTGCTACGCATCAAGGCTGGTATGGCTGGTCTGATGTACAGTAACTAGAGAGTGGTCCCAGGGGTCCTGATCCCCAAAAGCCGAGAGTAATTTCGCTTCACATAACAGATGGCGACTTTGATCGCCGTGGGTTCTGCTACCGAACTCGAAGGCGATTTTACGCATTTCAAGAGTGTATTCAAACGGTACACTCCGTTTGCACTGGATTGGGTCGAACAAATGATTACTGATTCTGGAACTGTTGAGATTTCCAGAAGCGGTGACATTCTTTGGTACATTTACTTGTACAACTGGACAACCCTTCCAACGTCGATCGACTTTATGATTGGTGAGCAAATCATAAACACGATACCGACCGAGTACATCACCGGCATCGCTAGAGACATCGCCGCATCCAGGTACACGGAGACTGCCTATGATGGAACCGGCTTTCTTCCTGTGCCACTGCCCAAGATTCCCTTGAATTCCCTCAGGTATCATTCCGTCCGCCTTAGACTCAATGGATATCGCGGAGCAAAGTGCCAAGCGTGCTTCGTGTATCTCAACGAGCCACCCCAGGACACGGACATCCTGATAACCCAGATTCAAAAGTCACAGATTGACACGGACGGATCGGTGTCATTGGTCAATCCAGTCAAGTACCTTTGGTCGACGGACACGTCATCTCCGAAAATGTACATCAATGGCTTTGACTGGAACCTGACACCACCCGCTGTTTCCGCCTACTATCACACACGCTACGTACCTCCTTTCGGATTCACCTCGTTTGACAGCTACTCGTCCTCTGGCTTTGCCCTTCAAGGAACTGTGCGGACGTCACAGGTTGTCAACGGCAACGTGTACCTTTGGACCTCGACCGGAAATGTCATCACGACGAACCTCCTCACAAAAACCACGACGACATCGTTCGTAGGTTCGAACCTCGTGGCGAGCGCGGGACTCTATGTCTGCGACACAGCCGGTAAAGTATATGGTCCGGGTGGGACGGTCTCCACAGGTGTCGCTAATGTCTATGCCATGTTCTACAGTGGTTCAAACCTCTTTGTCGTCGGAGATCAGTTTTCCCGGGTTGGCGGAAGCCCTATGAGTTACCTTCCTCTTCCAAATTCATCGGGCAATGAGGTGTTCATCTATGCCGATGCTTCAGGATCTTCTAGTATGAATGTGTACACTGCATTCGTCAAGACCCAGATCGATCCATTCTTTGGGAGCGTCCAGCTGTTGCTTCATTCGTCCACCACTGACGTGTCGCTCAACCATACCCCGGTCACAGGCACTCCGGGAACTTCGAACCTGTACCAATTTGGGTCGGGCTCTATGAGTTTCAGCCCCGGGTCCTCCATCAGCTTCACGGTAAGTCCAGTGACCATCGAGTTCTGGGTACTCTTTCCGAGCTTGCCCAGTGTCACGACGGCATTCTTTGGAAACATATCAGTGACCCCAAGTGGTAACTTCGTATACGGATCAAGAACCGGGACCACCCAAATTTCAGTTAACACGTGGTACTTTTTGAATGTGCAGGGCAGAGCATATGTTAATGGATCCGACGATGGTGTATCCACGAATGTACCCACCGGAACCTTGACAGTCGGAAACTGTAACTGTCTCATCGAGGAGATTCGAGCGTCGTCTGTCGCCAGACCACCACTAACTGTCCCTACCCAACCATTTCCGGATCTCAGCACGTACCAGATCAACTACAAGGTTGCTACGGTTAGTCTTTTGAACGGAACTTCACCCGGTCTCGTGGACTTTACCCCGACGCAGCTCAGTCTCATAGGAAGTCCTTTGAGCACGTACTGTGGATCCGTGACTGCGGGTGGAGTGACCTATTTTGCACCGAGCACATCCGGACTCTTTTTCAACGGAACGCAAACATATCAACTTCCGATCCAGAGCTTTTCTGCTATAGCATTCGACGGAACCTATGTGATTCTCTTTCCGGCCCAGGCTGGTGGATCGCTCGTGTTCTATGACACTATGATCCCATTGACCATCTTTCAAGCATTTTGCCTCGACACTGGAAACCCAGGACCTACCGGTGCTCTCAATTTCAGTAGGATTCAAGCAAAGTTCCCAAAGACCACAGCTGGTGGAACCATCTGGGCTACGAACTGGAACGTGCTGAGGATACGCAACGGCATGGCTGGAGTTCTTTACGCGTCCTAGGACCGGTCCTTTTAGTCCGTGCCAACAGTATGGAACATAAAGCGATTGCCGTGCCGATGATACCCGATCCTGGAGGCGGCGGTCCAGTGGGGTCTCTCTTCCTAGTCGTCCACGACAAGAGGCACCGCGAATGGACATTTGTGACTGGTGGGTGCCACCACCGCGAGGTGATCAATCCCATACGTACTGCTATCCGGGAGCTCGAGGAGGAGACCCGAGGCGCTGTCATTCTGCGCAGAGGTACATACAAGTACATGAGTTTCAAGGCTCTCGATGCCATGTATCACGTGTTCCTGTTCCATGTGAACATCGATCCCAGATACACCATCGACCGGTTCAACTATGAAAAGTGGAAGATGGACACTCGTCAGGTTTGCTTCAGGACAATTTACGACGAAAACGACTCGTTGAAGTTTGTCACCCTAGATGAGCTCCGAAAGTGCAACGTCTGGCCGTTCATAACCGAAAACCTTTTGGAAAATCCAGAGTTTCACGAGCTGCTCGCGTCAGATTCGCAGCATAATTTTTCCATAGAGATTTCAAATGACCGCAAGCAAAACCGCACTTGTGGCGAAGCTCAAGGGCCTCGGAGAGACCTCCGATGGCTGGGAAACCAAGCAGCAGTGGCAAATTCTGGCGCAGATTCACAAGCTCGAGGACCTCGAGATTCACAAGCTCGAGGACCTCGAGAAGCTCCGGAAGATCACGGGGCGCCCGTACCACAACTGGGAGTCTAGGCCCTACGAGGACATTGAGCAGGCGATCAAGTCTCACGAGAATGGTGATCTACGGGATCTTTCGACGCGCCTGGGGTCAGGGTTTAAAAGAACCGGCTAGGAATAGGTATGGAGCGAAATCATTTCCCGACCCCGTGGCACACTTCAAAAGCTCCGACGCATCTGTGCATGAACGGGGGTCTCTTGAAGGTTCCGTGGAGCGACACGGAAAAGTTCTTTTCATGGTACGTTGACGCAGTTCGTCTCCGGCGGCTCTATCTGGTTGAAAAAATTACACCGAGGTTCAAGTTTTTCCTGGACCTCGACTGGGTGGGTGACGCACCAGATCTAAAAACACTTCGGGAAGAACTCACAGAGGCCGTCGGCACAGAGCCCATTTTCGCAGTGAGCCCTCCGAAACCCAAGGGGGAGCTGACAAAGTACGGGGTGCACGCACATTGGCCAGACCTGGTCGTTTCAAAAAAGCAAGCCTTGGAGTTACGGGAACGCCTACCGGAACACATAAAGCGGTTTGCTGACTCTAGCGTGTACAACACGGGCCTGCGTATGCTTTGGTCACACAAGAAGGACGGTTCATTGCCTTATGCACCGATCGGATCGGCCAGTGGCCCAGACGTACGCGACCTCCGCAGATTCTCCATCCGTGTCGCAGGAACTGTCGAGCCGGAACCAGTGGACGAATCCAGCGACTCTGTAGAGGCTTTCGTACGCAAGTACATCAAGGGTCATTCGCAGACGAGCCTGAAAAAGAAGAGTCCGACCAAGTACGAGAGTAACTCGAGGTACTGCGAACGCATAGGCCGAGAACACCGATCGAACCACGTCTACTTTGAGGTTTCTGGCAACGTCATTTTCCAGCGGTGCTACGACGAGGAGTGCAAAGGCTTTACGGGTAAAAAATACATTTTAAAAAGATGACGCTCTTGTAAAGCAGATGGAGGCGAAGCCGGTCGAGACCCGTACCCGTTCCGGTCGTCTGGTAAAGAAGCCAGTACTCTATGTACCTGTGGAGGTTCCTGTGGATGATTTTTCAGACTCTGATTACGATGAGGAGGAATCCGAGGTTTCTACAGAGGTTTCTGAAGACTCCGAGGAGGAGTCCGAGACCGAGGGGTCGCTAAAGGATTTCATCGTTGAGGATTCTGAAGAAGACGAAGAGGATTAAGGACGTGACGTCCTTGAGAACCAATGGAATCGCCTTCAGAGCCACCAAAGCAGGAGTGGTACCCAGAGCAAGTGTGGGTACCGAACAAAGAACCTCAGATTGAACGAAATGTTGCCATTATGGTTTTCGGTGCTTTCATCGCCGGACTGCTCCTTGGCAAAATTATGAACCCTGTGATTATCAAGAACTAGGGGACCAACTAGAAACTGTACATTGGCGTCTTGGACGAGTCGTCTGGTCTAAAGTTGCCTTCTGAACCAGACATGAGATCGATAACATTGACGTTGAGCATCTCACTGAGACGATCACCGGTTATGAGCGGCTGCACAACATCTGTAGCGCTCACATTCGGTTCCTGTTGTCTGAGGCGGACCAGAGCCGCTAGGCCCACGACGACAATGACCACCAAGGCTATGGTCATCACGTTCAGTACTACGCTCCACATACTGTTAGGCTAGAGATTTGATCATGTTTCCAAATTGAAAAATCGCCATCGAGTCTCCGTAGGAGTTGTCACCCCAGACCAGTAGTAACATACACACGAGACAGAATCGTACCCGCCTTCATTTATTCTTGGGCAACATTTGAACCCGAGGCTCCTGCGTCACCAGTGGTCTCCAGTCGCCACTTCTGGCGGTCCTCCATCTCCTTTTCAATCACCTCGTTGGCCATGCGGACCAGGGTGTCCAACGGTAGGTCCGGGTGCTCCTTGCGCAGCTTCTCAACAACCTCTGCTGGGTGACTGATCGGAGGCTCGTCCGGCCTGGAATAGTACTTGGCGTTCTCGTCGCCGTCAACCAGGCTCTTCTTGCGCTTCTCGAACATGATTGCCGCCTGGCGCTGGTTCTCGCGGTACTTGGTCATAATCTCCTGAAGCTTCTCCTCGGCGTAGTTCACATTCTCAATCTGATCACGGTCCGGTGGGATCAGCAGCCACTTGTACATGTCCACCAGGTAAATGTCAAAGGTGGCATCCTCCTTCTGAAGGCGCTTGGCGTACGACTCCGCCTCTGGCTTGGTCGCAAACACCCCGCGAATCTTCAGTCCAAACTTGTCATTCTTCTGTGGTAGGTCGGGACCAACCAGCGAAATCAGGGCAAACTGCTGACCGGGCACAACGGTAAAGTCCTGCTCAAGGAGACCAGCGGAGCTGGAAGCGGAGCGCGTAGTGTCAACGGAGCTGCTCATTTAGAATCTAAACGCTCTTTTACTTTAAATGGCTTTACGCGCTCTGAACAACTCGCTCAAGAGGGACCTGATCGAGTCCTATGTCCTAAAAGGTGCGATTGTGCTGGACATGGGGTGCGGTACCGGTGGTGACTTCCACAAGTGGAAGGCGGCCGGGGTTGAGTTTCTCGTAGCGGCTGATCCGTCAAGGGGATCAATCAACGAAGCCCGCAAACGAGTCACATTTGGGCCATCCTCCTTGAAGTTTGTTGCTGGCGAGCTCGAAAAGACGCCGGAACTCAACTATGACTTTATCTTCTGGAACTTTTCGTTACAGTACGTATTTGACACTGAGGAACATCTCGACCGCACTGTCCGTGAACTGACCAAGCGTGTCCGGCCTGGAACTGTGATAACCGGAGTCATACCCGACTCGCACCGGATATTCATGCTACCCGGAAACTATGAGGATCCCCAAGGAAATCAGGTCATCAAGGGTGCTCTTAGCGGTGCTATCGGCGAGACTGTCGAGTTTTTTGTCAAGGGTGCCCCGTATTACCGCCACGGGCCTATCGCGGAGCCCGTCGCGTGGCGTGACCTGTTCGTGACCAAGATGGAGGCGGCTGGCCTTTTGCTGGCTGAATGGCGACCGTTCAGCCTGCAGTTCACAGGCCTCGTGACGGACCTGTACTCTGTGTTTTCTTTCGTTGCAAAGTAGTATGGGGTGGCTGGTCCTTTTGGTCCTATGGGCCGTGGCCTTGATCGCGGTCTTGACCACTCGAGACAGGGTTCTGACCGAGCTCAAACAAAGGTACCGTAAATTTCTGAAAGTTTTACCAGACAAGTACTCGAGACTAAAAACTCCGGGGATTGTGACGGGAACTTACACCAAAGGAGATATCGGTTCAAACGTAAACAAGGGGGGTGAGATTTACGTTTGTCTCGAGGACTCGGTGAACGACGCCTTTCACGTTCTCTTGCATGAGCTCGCGCACTCGGCAGTCAAAGAGTATGACCATTCGCAGCACTTCTGGGACACTTTCAAGGAGCTGAAAGACCTGGCTGTCTCAAACGGGTTTTACACCCCAGTCGGGACGAAGAATTATTGCGGTAAGCAGATTTCGGACAATTAGCCCTCGAGGTTACGCATCCGACTGACGTTTCGGCGTCCAATTATCTCTTCGACCGGAACCCGACTGGCGTTCGCTAGAGCCTGCTGTTGCTCGTGGTAAAACCCGTAAAGAATCCCCAGGACCGCGACGATACTGATGACCAGCATCCCTATCGTAGCCTTGTACCACTTGGAACTCTTGGACGTCTGCTGGGTGCGCACGTCCTGTATTGCGACCGCAGATGCGGTCATCGCGAGAAGCGCCATGATCAGTGCGGTCCACTTCCAATGGTCCATTATATTAGGCACGGAAATTTCTAGCTGATGCATAAATCCAAATGTACAGTAACAATCCAACTGCCCATAGGACACATACAATTCCTCCCTTTTGCACCGTTCCTGTCGTTTTGTTTACTAGCGCCGAAGATGTTGACATGAGTGAACATGTGAGTGCAACTATAGCGCCATTAGCTATACCGGGATCCATTACTTCCAGCCGTTAAATTATCTAGGAAGTGTGAAAGCACCGATGGTACCAAGGGCCAGAACCACAATCGCCATGATAAACTCCCAGCTCGTCGTGGAGATTGTCCGACCCTTGACTCCGTCATAGATGGTTGCGCTCGCGAGGGCAGACATGCTGAATGCAATCAGGAAAGCAGGTGTACCGATCATTACTCTTAGGAACTAAAATTTACTGCGCAGCTGCCGCCTGTGCAGCAGCCTGTGCAGCCTCCTTTGTTTTCAGGTTTGCCAGAGCCTTTTGCACAGACTCGGCCTGACTCAGCTTGTAAACCGCCCATAGCATAGTCAGTATTCCACAAACAAGACTCATAATGGCGCCATAGTACACAGGCGATGTCTTGGAATCTGGCTTTTGGGTGCGGATATCATTGATTGCTGCTGATGACGCTGATATCAGACAAATTGTCAGCAAGAGCATGAGTACGTCAGCAAACATTACTCTTTGGTGTTATTTTTTTCAGAACCAAGAACACCTCGTCGTCCCAAAATTTACGTTGGATCTCAACCTCCACCTCAGTACCTTCTGGGAGCAACTGAAGTGGAACGAGGCCGACCACCTCGCACCCGAGGACCCGGTTGTACCTCCAGGGGACTTTGATTCTCTGGTTGTCCACCTCGATGTACTTGCGTCCGCCAAAGTCATAAAAAGCCTTGGTAATTTTCATAAATGAATTGGATCCAGACTTTTAAACTAGACAACACCATAGTCGACTACGTATTAGGAAACCTAACAGTTACTCTCGTGGACCAGATAAATTGTATACCAGTTGACATACCGGAGATACCTATAGAAGACTATGCGCGAAAGTATATGGAAAGTTTTAAAGAGTACAACTACTTTATAGAGCTCGATAAGCTTGGTATCAATAAGGAGATGTATCTCGTGTACACACCACCTCGGACATTTCGAAATTGGCAAAGTGTAACCGGTAGGCACTTTACATTTTATATCTTTTTGAATGATTCTGACCTTGTGTACGAATTTTTCGATCCTTTTAGCAGTACAACGAAACGGTTCAAGGCTACGAAAGGACTGGTTGTAATTTTACCTAGCATATGGATGATCGTGGGTCGTCACACAAGCACCAGGACAACTCATGCGATATTTGTAATGGGAAGTATTGGGATCACAGATCTCGACAATGTGCATCAATCTGGAAGTAGCAATGTCAATCCCGAACCCAGTGTGGTTCAGGGGTGAGTGAGGTATACCATAGTCTAGAATTACAGCCCTGTTGTACTTGTATTCTATTACTTGGGATGGTTCAGCCTCTTCGGGATACACCTTGTAAGGGGTTGTTTGAATTGGATCGATGTTATATATAGCCAGCCCGTCAGTACATGTATCTTTAGATAGGTACACCAGAACGTGCCATCCTGCATTTAGTTCATCAGAGTCTACGTGAATGAACGATAGATGTGTGTCACCATGGACGGCACTTCTGAACCTCGAACATACCATCGTCTTGTCGGGAAACATACTGTAAATCCTGTTCATCTGGGTAAATCTAATATTTCTGTCAATCGTATCTCGACCTATGTAGTTTCCGGAAGATATCAGTTCATATTTAGAACTCAAGGCCATGTTCCTTATTTGATCAGGATCCTCGTAAAAGTCGTCGATGATCTTGATCATATATTTTGCGAGTATAATATAAAATGAAGTTTGATGCACTATCGTTTGTACTCGGAATACTACTAATTATTGTTGTGCAGTACATCACGAAACGGCGGTCAGGATACGCAGTTCCGACGTTTGCACCACCGATGACAGTTGAGCAAGCAGGTCAATTGTATCAATCTACACTCGACAAGATTAATCAGGACCTACAGACCCAATCACAAGCCGCAATTCAGGCTGGCAATCCAGCTCAAGCGAAGCAGCTCGGACTACAAGCACAAGAGGCTCAGATGAATCTTGGTTTGGCGTATAACAAATATCTGGTCAGTATCACTCCAGACCATCTTCCGATTCCATCAAAATAAATATCGGTCAAGTGTATGGTTAACGCGGCTCCGATAGTAGAAGATACCACTGCCGCACTTTCAAAAGATTTGGGAACAGACGCATCCAGGGCTGCCGCAGGGGCTGCAGACTCAGCGGCAGCCAAAGCAGCCGCAGGGGCTGCCGCAACAGCCGCAGCAGAAACAGCCGCAGCAGACGCAGCAGAAACAGCCGCAGCAGACGCAGCAGAAACAGCCGCAGCAGACTCATCCAAAGCAGCCGCAGGGGCTGCCGCAGCAGACGCAGCAGAAACAGCCGCAGCAGACGCATCTAAGATGACAGCAACTGATGCCGCAAAATATGCAGGAGTTGCCGCAGCAGCTGGACTTGGTCTGTACACGTACATAAATGCTCAACAGGAAGCAGACAAGAGCAACGGGACACCCAGGACAATCACGAACGTTGTCGCCGGCTCGGGTACGTCTCTAAAGATTTCGTACACCCCGGCGATTCCGATTCTCATGGGTGACTCGCTCAGAATCACTGGTACAACGACAAAGCCAGTATTTGACGGCGTCTACAACCCGGTGTCCGTCCAATCTGTCAGCCAGGTTACGATCGACCCCGGATTTCCAACATCCAATCTTGCAGCGGGGGGGACCATAAACGTCACGACGAGCGTCGGTGCTCAAGCTACTAACGACATCACTACAGCTGGAAAAGATTTGGGAAATGCTACAACTGGTGCCGGAACTGGGTTTCTTTCCGGTATGTTCAATGGTCTGGGTCTAGGAAACCTAAGTGACGCGGCTCGCAAGGGTCTACTGGCAAGTTGTATAATCTGCTGTGTGCTTATGATTGTAGGTGCTATTTACATGCAACTAAGATGAGAGGCCAGCCTTTTGCACAGCCAGGTCAGCAATAGGTGTAGCTTGCATGGCCAATACAGTCGGATTTGCGACAATCATAGTAGCTGCTGCTGCTTTTCCAATACCTTCGATGTCTCCATTGCGCGCGGCATTTATACCTTGTTGTATATGACTTCCGATAGCGCTGTTCTTAAAGTCCGAATCAGAAGTGCTCGGGAACGGTGTGTTCCGTGGGCGTGGGAATACCTTGTAGGATATACCATTTGGTTGTCTAGAATAACTGTCTCGAATTTGTGACTGTATATTGAGTTGGCAAGTACCGACTGCTGTCCTTACCCAACCTTGAGGACAATCGGGATAACATAGTCCATCGGACATGGACTGTCCAGCGGGACAAACACCAACCTCAATCTTGGACTTGATGTCCAGTGGCGTACTCACCGCATAACACATACCAGCGTTTAGGTTGTAACCCGGTGGACATGACGCAGACGCGGGAGTAGTACCTCCACCAGAACATGTGGTGGACGCAACCGAACAGATGTACCAAAACGGTCCTAGACAACATCCCTGTCTTATGTGACTGGGACACCAATTGGTTGTGCATTTCAATGGAGTTGTACACAAAAGACCCGTGTTTGTTGCGCCACTCGGACACGAATAAGAAGGAACCTTTACAAGTGCACCGGTGTCGACTTGTGGCAAGTAACATAGGCCACCATACATCTTGTTCGGACTGATGCAAGCATTTTGACACGTCGATGCTCCGGTGTCTTGGGTACCGCTCGGGCATGAAGATGGTGTGCCGATGCTCGTCTTAGTTTGAGGATTCAGGGTACATGCTCCGGCAGTTCCCACCCATCCATTTGGACAACTTGCGTAGCACATACCGGCAACTGCAGATGTTCCGTCTGTACCCCAGTGGCTGGTGTATCCATTTGAACATACTGGATAGCACAGTCCACCCATCTTCTCTTGTCCACTCGGACAGTTGTCTGATTCGCACAAATATTCACCAATCGCGGTAGCAGTGGCTGCACCTGCAGCCACTCCCACACCACCCGTTCCTACTGTTAACAGTGCACCGATTCCAGTTGCGAGGGCAGCTGCCGGTTCGGAACCGGGTGGACAACCTGCGTAATTATGTGGATCGAATATATTTACCAATGAACGAGTGAACGCGGTTCCGAATATAGTAGATGCAATTTCTTCACCCTTACTGAAAGAACAGTCGCCATTCTTGACACCCTGGTCAGCGCCATATCTGCGACAGTACTGGTCGGACAAATTACATACACCTGTGTCTTGATTGTAGGTCACACCTAGACCTAGACCTTCGCAGTAACTACGCATCATACTAGGAGAAACCTCACATGCATTGTCCTTGGAGTTCCATTCGTAGTATGTCGCGTCACCCGTAAGAGGCCATGGTGCAACACACTGTTGCTTGGTGAACGAACAGTACATGTTCGAAGAAATTGGGTGCTTCTGGTAGACACCGCCGAGTGATCCGCAGAAATCTTGTTGGGCTTGGTCGAAACATGCATTCATGTCAATATTTGCATTAAAGTAATTCTCGTAGTCTGTTTGAGAAGAACCAGCCGGAAGTTTTGTCCGCGTTCCATTTGCCCATCCAGCTTGAATGTCTGCAATTTTTGCTGTATAAATTGCACTCATGCGTGTAATAAGATTAGACTGATACACGTCTGGATCCATCGAATAAGTAGGACCAACAATTACTGGAAAATCCATTCCAGAAAACGCACCAGCAAATGTAGAGTCAAACTCGCTCTTCATTCCGTTAATTAGCTTCATATTAGACATGTCTTTGAACCCTCCGAGGTTAAGACCATCCATTGCACCAGTAAACATGTTGAAACCAATCTCCGCAGCCATTACAAATGGTGCCCCAGGGCCTGTGCTTGCGGCAACAGCTCCTTCTGTCGAAAGTGCAGTACCCTCTTCTGCAGCAACCTCAGCAGCTGATATTCCAGCCTTTTCAGCAGATGTTACCGATGATTGTACACCCCGGGTAACAGCCTTTTCTGATGCATTTTCTCCAACCTGGGCACCTAGACCAGCCAGTACCCGCTGTGAATCTTTTAAAGCTGCATTCTTTACTGCGTTTTGAGCCAATTTTTCTACGGCTGCAGATGCGAGTGACTGTAATTTAGTAGCAATCTGTGGTGAATGTAACAGAGCTTCCCATACCAACTGAGCAGCTAAAGTCTCGTACGTCATCGGATCTTTCAATATACTGACGAGACCTGAACCACCGTTCGTATTCACTGGATTTGCAGTAGCACCCGTCAATGGATTAGCCGGAGCGCCGGATGCGGAAGTACCCGGTTTTGCAGTTGTCGTTGGGGTGCCTGTGGTGCCTTTTGCAGTTGTCGTTGTGGTGCCTGTGGTGCCTTTTGCAGTTGTCGTTGTGGTGCCTGTGGTGCCTTTTGTCGTTGGGGTGCCTGTGGTGCCTTTTGCAGTTGGGGTCACTTGCTGAGACGAACGTTTGAATACAACGAATACCAGCAGTAACACTATAGCTATTACTAGTCCAACTCCACCATACAACCATCTTCGATCCATCCTACTTGTTTACAGAGAAAACTGTACGCTTCTCCTCAAACTCTCGAGCCTCCCCCTTGGACAGTTCGTCGCCCCGAATCTCCGGGCCTGTAAAGGTGACTGTCGAAAGCCGAAAGTCATCAAATGCCTGAGCAACCACCGGCAGCTTCTGTTTTACCACTGTAAAAATCATCTGGGCGAGCTCGCGAATCTCCTGCTGAGCCTCGGGGGCCAGACGAAGCCGCAGGTAGTGCATCAGGTTGTGCAGATCAATCTTCCAGTAAAACTCAGTCATGGTGCTCATGGGCAACACACACCGCGCGAGCTCCCTCGATACACCAGCCGCAAGTAGAGACTCATAAGTCTTGAATGAATTTTCACAACTCTCGGTGTACTTGGAGTACAGAAGCATGAAAGGGTCTTCCAGAACACCCTCAGATCCTTGCTTGTTCACGGACGACTGTCCACGAAATTCCTTTGGTGTCCAGTACTCGTTTGGCACAATTGAGTACCTCGCCGAAAGCTCGTTGACGCTCGCCGTCCGGTGACGAAAGTGCTGCCGGGCCACAAAGATGGGACACTTGATGCGAAACTTGAACTCGACCATCTCGAACGGGGTCGTGTGCCAGTGACGCATGAGGTACCTGATCAGAGCAGCGTCCTCGCTCGCAGTCTTGGTCCCTGCGCCGTACGACACCCGAGCCGCCTGCACGATCGCCGCCTCGTCGCCCATCATGTCAATCAGTAGTGCCTCCATTTACTAGTACAGAAAGTCTCCTCTTAAAGTATGGAGCCGGTGAACCCCGGGACGGTTGGTTGTAATTACAGAAATTCTCAGGAGCCCGGAACCCCGCAGGAGCGTTACTTGCTTGTCGATTCGTCCAAACGAGACACTGGCGCATGGCCGAACGCAAACGCATACGTTCTTCACTTGGTGAACCCAGTCAGGAGTATCATTAAGGTGGACCTCGTATTCGCCGTTGCAAACCTCGTAGCTGGGTCAAACGTCTACGGACTCCTGGACATCGAAGAGTTCCGGTCGCAGTTTGGCGTCTCTGATCTCCGGTCAAACGTCGCCATGAGCACCAGAACCGGTCCTATGGTCCTGAACACATTCGGTGTCTTGCCCATCAATGGATCCACCGAGGTCGTCTGGCAGGAAGGTGGCAACTACAAGTTGTCAGTCGAATTCCAACAGCCCATCGAAAGCATAGATCGTCTAAACATTCGATGGACCGACAAGTATGGTAATCTGTTGAATTTCGGTCCACAAGGAAACCAATTTCTCCTGAGAGTCTACACCACGAGGCTCCCAGCACCCGAAAGCCCCGAAGAAGTCACTGCTGAGCTGCCTCAAAAGAAATGGCCTATGGACATTATCGCCGTCCTGGCGTTAGTACTTTTCATTTTGGTCATGAGCCTCCGGACCTAGGCCTAGCGGCCCTCTTCTGTTAGGCGCTCTAGTGCGCCGTCACCGCGTAGATGGGCGCCTTCGGCTGATCGATGGTGACGTTGAACGCAACCATCTTGGTGAACAGGAACACCACGATGGCCAGCACCGTGGTCAGGAGTGCCGTGAACAGGTAGTAGTTGCCGCTGTTCTTGTTGACGTTGATTACCAGCGAGATGATGTACCGGACGACATCCATCCATGCGATTGCTGAAGCGAAGCTAAAGCCCGCCACGATTGCGTTCAGGGACTGAGACTCTACCATCGTCGCGATGTTCATCAGAGAGGCCATTTATATTTGAAGAGAAAAGATTTCCCGAGGAGAGAATTTGCAATTCTCCCCCCTCCTCAGCCCAGTCATCGTCCGGCTGAAGCAACTCTGCATACTTTACCTTTGGCTTGAGCTCCTCAAACTCGAAAAACTCCTCCTTGAAAGGAGCGAGTCTCTTCATATCCCTACTAAACCCGACTCCTTTTATCGATTGCATCTTTCAGCATCCGCTCGGCTGGATTCTCCGGCTCCCACGCTTCCCACGTGTCCTTGGCCTCGTTCATCCGGAGGCACCAAGTGTCCTCCCCTGTGTACCTTGTGAACGGGTCTTCTGATTCCTCAAAGGACTCGTCAGAGTCCGAGTCCTCGTAAATCTCTGGGAACATGCTCTCTGTAATCTGACCGAGCACGTTCCGAGCGGCAAACTTCATTCCATACTCCATGTCCTGAGCGGTGACACACGACCGACCGGACTGCTTGCAGTAGTGAGCGGCGAGCACGACGGAACTCTCTAGGACTGGTATCAATAGCTTGGTAGCCTCTTTGATCAATTCCGACTGCATTTACAAATTGTCAAAGAGTAACGAAGCGTCGTTTCCGCGCACCCTGAGTGTATTAAGGCTCAGGGCATACGTCCGCAGATATGTGTATCCCGATCCCTTGAGAGTCACGTACTGAATTCTCGAAAAGTTTACGCCGCCTGAAGGCATGTCGTCCTCTGGCCGGAGGCAAAAGGAATAAGTAAACACTCCGAGGGGGTTACCGGTGTGATACACAGAAGGCTGTATGTACTGGAAGTAGTCGCCTGTGTCTTTGAATTTTGGAACCGAGTTGAAATCGAGTTCGAGCTTTTCTAAAACATCTGCAACAAAGATGAGCTCCTTGACCACGTTACGAAACCCCAAAATGCCCGGTTCAGCCTGGTACTGAACCTGAGTAATATGGTAGTCGCCGTCGATCGGCAGAGTGTCGTAGATCCAGTCAGCCTTGAGAGTTCCCGTTCCAGTCATTCGAAACTTGGTACCCAGAATCACCGGAAAGAACTCGGGGACAGGGAGCATGGTGACATTCGGAATGGTCTTTGACGCCGGGTTCCTAAGGGCCCAGTGGATCGCCAGGTACTCGGCTGACCATCGCCAGACGAGAGTGTCTCCGACGAAAACCTCAAAGACATCGCCCGTCCAGTTTTCGATCCAGAGCTTGAATATCCTGGTGCCATGGTTAGGAACGGTGTAGAAACCGTCCACGTCCTTGTCAATAACTATCGGCTGATGTGACCACAGGGTCTTTTTGGCAAAGACTGCATAAAAACCCGTACCACCCGACGGGCTAGAGTTTACAATGTCCATACTTGTAGGCGAGAAAGGCTACCGGGACCACCTAGCGAGCCCACTGGTCCCGGGACCACATAGCGAGACGGCGGAGCAGACGAGCGCTAGCGAGACCGTCCCACGAACACGAGACCGCCCAGACCCTCCTTGATCCGTAGCACGTTGAGTGTCTTTGCAAAGACTGTCGCCGGTCCTGTGGTTTCCAAGTAAAGTACCTGTTCCCTGATGCGGCTCATGTTCACATAGGGCGCCAAAGGAAGTACCGAGACTCCGGTCGTAGGCGTCCTAGCGTGCGTCCAGTACGGCACGAGCACCTGTAGGTACTCCGAGTCCATGCGACTCTTGGAGTACCCGTTCAGAAACAGCTCGGCACTAGAGACATTGCTCATGAAAAGCTCCGTTGTGGGCCCAGTCAGATACAAACGATAAAAGCCATTGGAGAGCCCGGTGGTGGTCTGAATCTGCGTCACTACATAGTCCAACTGACTCTGAAGGTACCATTGGCGCTCCTGAGGCCCTAGAAGCACAGTGTCAACTATCGTAGAGACAAAGAGATTGGTTGGGTCGACCGGTGGTTCAGTGTCCTGGACCGTGACCGTGGGCCCGAAAATCTTGATGTACCTGCCGTCGTAGTAGCACGCCGTAAACTCGCCTGTGTAGCTCGGCGTCAGAAACAGTGTCGAACCTCGCTGGACTTCAAACACATTTTTAGAAGTTGCAAAGACCGTCTGATTGCCATAGCTAAACAGACTCACAGGAACGTCCGGAAAAAAGAATGTCTCGGACCAGCTCGCTGTGTTTATGGAATAAGGATCCAGGACTGCACTCGTCGCAGTGTTTGACAGATAGTACTGAACACCGTTGAGCATCACGAGACTCGAGAACGATCCCGGAACACTGAACGAGCTCGCAGTCCCATTGGTCACCACCACAACGTTACCGGTCGTCGCCGGAACGCCGTACAAAGTGGACCCGTCCTGGTACACAGAGAATACATCTGATGAAGTTCCGATTGGAATTGTCTTGGTTAGTGTCTGCACCACATTGCTCGTACCGAAAAAGTAAACGTCGTCAGTCACGATGGATGCTTGAACTCCCGGTACCAAATGGGGCACACCGACAGATTGTACTCCGTAGACTGTCGATCCGGACTGCGTCGCGGCGACAATTACGTATCCTGGGCCCGTGTTGTACGTCGAGCCAGTTCCTCCAAATGAGCTTCCACCCACGCCAGCATCTCCTCCGTAATAGCCACCGCCGCCACACGGAACGGTCACGCTCACCGTGATGTATCCTTGGCCACTGTTCGTGGCGGATCCCTGGGGATTTCCGTTGATGCTGAACGAAGCACCTCCACCGCCGCCGCACCCTTGGCCATCGGAACCACCGGCACCACCACCAGAGTACCCACCGGCACCACCACCATCACCACCGTATCCGCCTCCGCACCCGCCGCCTCCAAAGCCTCCGGCGACACCAGACGCCGTAGAGCCGAAACCTCCGTTCAGGAATGCGCTCGGACCCGAACCCCCGTAGCGTCCTGACGACCCGTTTCCGGAGTAGCCAGCGCCACAGTCGCCCCATACATAGGCAAAGTTACCAGCCGGCGTTCCTCCTGCGCCGTTGGTTCCACCCGTGCCCGCGCCCCGGCCAGGACCGTCGTCGTTCCATCCTCCGCCGTTCTGTGCTGTCGTGCCGGCGACTCCGTTCACTGTTAGGTTTGCAATTCCCGAAGTCTCGTAGCCGATGCCACCGCCTCCACCAGCCACGAACAGAAGCGTCGAAGTCGTCAGGTTGTAAACGAACGATCCCCCGCAACCACCCGAAACTCCTCCGGATAGTGATCCAGCCTGGCCCACTAGCATCGCAATCTGGTGACCTTGGGTCAAAGACACCGAGTCTGTTAGAACAAATCCGTAAGAAGTTTGGACAGAGTTTACCGAGTATGGATTGGTCATGCCTGCGCCGGCGACTGTAAATGAGTACGTTCCGGTCACAGGAACAGTCCAGAGCCAAATACCCCCGCTCGAATTCAGTGACCACGTGCCAGCAGAAAATGTGCCCGAGTTTACGTAGGATTGCCATGCGGAAGGAACGGTCGATCGCATCTGGCTCAGGCTCGGTCCTGTTGGACCCGTGGTACCGGTGAATGTGAACGAACCGAAGCTGTACAGCCCACCTGTCGTGGTGATTCCGCCGCCACCGAACCCACCACCGCCCTGCCCGCCGTGCAGAAACGAATTCGTCGAAGGTCCGTCGGTCGAGAAACCGGCACCCGAGTTTCCCTGAGTTCCGATTCCGAAAATCGCGTTGCTGACCGTACCTCCGCCGCCGGCTACGATCAAAGGGGTATTCCCCAGAGCGACAAACGTTCCTCCAGCTCCGAGTGTACCGGACTGCTGGCCGACGAGTATAGACACAACCTGACCCTGTGTCAAAGAAAACGAGTTGGACACGATGGTACCCAGGCCCACGGACGAAGCACCAGCGGCTGTAATTGTGTATGTTCCAGTGAAAGGCACCGTCCAGTACTGGATTCCAGCAGTCAGCACGAGGACATTTGCTGTGCCGTACCCTGGTGTGCTCGCTCCGTAGGTGATGCTCGTTGGGCCTGCGGGACCAGTGGCACCCATGTTTGTAAAGGTGTACGGCAGAATCATGTTATACAGACCAGAGACACTCGCGAATTGCGAGAATGAAACGTAAGAAGTGAGATTGCCCACGACAACCGATCCTGATTGTGTATACAGATACGTCGCGTTTGAAAACACATTGGTGGTAGCCACCGTGTAGTCCGGATAAATCTTGGTGACTCCAACCGACCCAGAAGTATAGTAATTGATGCCGTCGGTTGCAAGCTCAAATGACTTGGGAACCGGCACCGAGGTCGAGGAACCGGTCGAAAGGTTAAAAATGTACAGTTGCGAGCCGAGCATCACCAGGTTGTTGTTGTTGAAGAGCGAGTCTACCAGGGGGCTCAGGCCACTTGTCAAAACTGAGCCCGTTGTGAAGTTTACGAGGTTCGATCCCTCTACTGCGTAGGTTCCAATGAGACCGGTCAAGGGAACTGCCCATGAACTTTCTGTGTATGGTCTAGGTGAAAAGCTGAGCACGTTTGATCCGGTGTAAATCTGGGTTCCTGCATTTTGCATGATCGTGAACGACGGACCTTTGATTGGACCCCACGCCCAGTTTGTCGTGTCAAAGGTCCATATATTTGAACCGTGCGTCAAGATATTTAGGAACCTGCCGTCAAAACAGGTGCCAGTGATTGGAAACGTGTTTACAAAAGGGTATCTCGATCCGTTTACAGTCACATTGGACATTTCGATCGCCACAACGTTCGAGTTGATCGTGGTTGCAAATTCCACTCCTCCATAAGGCCAGTTGGTAACGGTGAACACTCGCGTGTCCGTGGTGAAAGTCACAAGATTACTCTGGGAATAGATCCAAAGCGTGTTTCCTGCTAGAGTAGAGACTGGACTGCTCAGATTCACCGGACACGTAAAATAGGAGTATGGGCTCACGAACAGAGCCGTGATTGGCAATACGCCACGACCGGGGTAAAAGTAGCATGCGGTACTCCCCACGGCTGAGAATGTAAAAGCATAAAGGGTCTGTGTTGTGCCGGAGGTCCATGAATTCGACACGTCAAATGGAAGATTCGGGTCGTATGTGTAATAGTTTATGTACAGTCCAGCAAATGCAAACTGGATCTTTCCGGAATTGTCCAGCCCTATGGACACGGGCGCAGCCGGCACTGGAGATCCACCTGCCTTTGGCTGGTAGTACTTGACGACCAATGAATTGACGGTTGTGCTCGCCGAAACCTGTGCCAGCCATGTCCCATTGCTCGGTGCGAAATAAGAGTATCCCCCGTAAACGAATACACACGAGAACTGATTGGGTGCCGAGTACACGTTCGAAATGCCAGGGGTCACGAGCCAGAAACTGGTACCAGCGAATATGACTGAGCCATCTGCTGTCAGGCTACTCGCAACCGCAGTTCCGGTCGCTACAGCCACGGTGCCTCGCCCTATGACGTTAACGACCGTGCCGTTCGAGACGAACGTCCCGTACTCCGACTCGGCTATCGCCACGGCTCCCGGGACCGTGGTCGCGCTGGAGGAGCTCGTACCGTTGAAAATCTGAAGAGCACCTGTCGCGGTGTTTGCTAGGTAGACATTTCCAGACAGGAACGCCTTGTCGAATGTTCCGAATGAAGTCGAAGACACATTGGTAGCTGTGTCCACATTCACGAAGAGCGTCCCGTCATTCTTGCAGAGCCACGGACCAGCAAACATCGGAATGAGACCAGTCTGCGCAAAGGTCACTGTGACATTGGAGTACCCAGTCGAAGTCACGAACCAATCCTTGTAGGCTGCAAGGGCCCCAGAGACGGTTTGTGTAAACAGCACGTCAGCGTTTGCAAAGTTGTTCGATGCTTCGTAATAGCACGTCAAAGTGTTTCCTGAAGACGGAACAGCCCATACATTCGAACCGTAAATGTACAATGCGGAATTCTCCTCAGCAAAACCATTAGTTGCTACAACAGATCCGAATGTAACCAGTTCCGTCCGGCTAAACGGCGCGCCGTGAGTATACATGTAAATACCCGCAGTAGTTACGAGCTTTCCGCCATAGCCACCGTATGAAAAACCATGGCTGAAATAAGTTCCATTGCAATAGACGTTCCCCAGGCCAATATCAGAAGGCAATACGTACAGGTTGCTCTGAAACACCGCGAGATCCGCGAACGAGCCGGTGAGATGCGTAGTCGACTGTGCACCAATGTCCACGAGGTTGCTCCCGTTGACAAGAGCAAACACGTTACCGTTGAAATAAGTAGTGGCATTGATTGTACCCGAAGGCAAATAGGCACTTGCCGAATAGTACAAAGGACTCGGTGCCGTTGTGTCCAGGCGCCCGAGGGTTCCATCGCTCCACGAGACCCATACGTTCGAACTGGTCGCATTCATGTCCACCGGGCTCTTGCCTGACACCGGTAACGAGGTACTCGAGGTGCTGAGTCCCGCGTAAAGGTTCGAACCGTCCAAAAAGTAAATGTCCTGGCGAGACATGAGCGGAACACTATTGAAGGTCATGGGATAGACGTCCAGGCCTACGTAAATGTCTCCGGAAGTCACACTATATATGTTGCCAGAGTAGTTTCGTGCCAGGTATCCGAAATTCTTAGGGAATGGTTTCCATACTGAAGCCTGTGCGAAATAGTCACCGTTGGGATTCACGGTGTAGACTGCTATGCCATTTGACAGGTAGATGTTGGTGCCGTCGTAACATGCGGTCGTATAAGTGTCCGAAGTGCTTGGAGGGGCGATGTAACTTGTTCTTATGTTCGTGAGTTCGCTTGTGTCCACCACGGTGACGGTGCGGGTCGAGTAACTCAGCAGTGGAAAAAGATACAATAAAGATCCAACGAATACTGCTGCATTTGAAAACCCAGCTTGAGGTGCCTGTATCGCGTACACGCCCCGAACAGACGGGTTGTAAATAACAAGACTTGTTGGGCCAATGATATAAACCAGTCCGTTGAGGCTCATAATCTTGGTGAAAACTCCAGGACAATCGGAAAACGGACTCGTGACAATGGTCGACCCAGACAATGGCGAGTACTGAACATAGCCGTTTGCCACGAGGTTGCTTGCAAAGGCGTAAACGTATGCACCGTCGGTGTAACTCCCGATGCTCGGCTGCAACGAGAGACTCGTGATGCTCTGAGATCTTCCAGTGGTTGTGTAAATGATACCAGCGTCAGAAGCCACCAGGGAATTTGTGGAAGCCGTAAGGTTACCCTGGAGGGTACTCGTGTAATAAGTGATGTTGAAATTCGTGGGGTTTACGGATCCGATGAGCCCGGATGAGAATGTGGTGACAAACTGTCCATCAAAACTCGCGGACTGTACATTAGCCGAAAAAGGAAACCTCATATGGCTTCCTGAGTCGCTGAACGAGCCAAATGTGTCGTAGACGTACACATTCGACGCAAAGGTGTACACGTACTGACCGTCGAAGAAACACTGGCTCCAGTTGGATTCCGTAAATGTCACGGTTGGAATGGACACGGGACTCGGTGCGATGATGAACAGTCCTCCTGAGTACAATATGGCAACGTCAGCAAAAACCTTGGGACCGCTCGAGACAGTACAAGTAAATCCGCTCGATCCCGTGACACAGAACGCGGTCACTGTCGAGGAAGTGTTGCCCGCTACAACATAGTAATTGGGAAGGTTATAAGTAAAAGTCAGATAGTTTGTCGGAGCAGACGATAATTGTGTGCCCGAAAAGGCATAGACTCCGTTGGGACCGGCGACATAGACATTCGAAAGCACAGTGGTTGCGCATGTGACGTTACACGCCAGGGTTCCAACGGTGACCGATAGACCACTGAAAATAGTGTAGGAAGATCCAGAAAACACGTAGACATTCGAGCCATTCACAGCCATTGCGGTGGGGTTTGAGACTGGCCCGACGTAGTTCCAAGTCTCAGCAAACTCGACGAGCGCGTTTGCAGTCACGTAGTAGTTTTGACTCAAAAAGAGCGGAGGTCCCCACGGTGTCTGATACATCTGGTAGCTCGAAGGGCTGGACATGATTGCGATTCCGGTGGGAACAGCCGCGATGACGAACGACTGCCACTCAGACACCGCGTAGGCCCCAGGGAACGGGTACCCCGTGGGATTCCATGCTGCCGTATCAGACACCTGAACAGTGCGGTCGCTAAAGACCCAGAGCTTGGCACCAAGCAGCGTCATAGCGGTCACGGTTGGAATCTGTGACACACTCAGGTCGTACATCTGTGATCCTTGCCAGATGTTTGACCCGCCTACACAGTACACGTTCGAGTTGTCGGTCCCAATTATCGTGCCGCCTGGCACCTGGTAGCTTCCGACAACAGACCCATTGGTGTACTGTTGGACCGCTGATGAAGGTTGTTCAACATGACCAGAGAATTGTAAAGTCCCGATACACGCATAAGATGCGGTACTAGCCAGAACCACTACGGCAAACCATGAATAGGCACCGGACACACTCCTGGATATCAAGTTGTTTCCCGGGTCTACAACGTATGTACAATTGTCGATGAGGTTCCATGACGATCCGGTGTTCGACCCGAGTAGGACCCAGTGTGTAGGTGAGTTGTATGTGCGTTCGTAGGCGAGTACGTACACACTGAGGTACACCACCGAAGGCAACTGTACAGTGACCCATTCACCAGAGTATCCTCCTAGATTCGCAGTTCCGGTGTAAGAACCCGAATAGTTTGAGCCTGTTGAATACCAACCATGAGTATTTATAAAAATGTTGCTGGCCGATGATGCATTTGAAGACGCGTTAGCCGTAAAATCAGAATTGGGAAAGTTCTTAAAGGATGACAAGGCGTTAGCAAAAGGTCCTAGAACATAGTCTGAACCCTGACAAAATACCGCACCGGTAGGTGGTCCTGTGCCTGTGATTGACCAATTTGCCACTATGGCCCAGTATGTAGAGGTGAGCACAACGAGACGAAACGTAGCAAAGCTCTGACTGGTTGCGATTGGTGTTGTACCGTTTACAACGTTGGCCAGAAGGGTCCATGAAGATCCGGTCCAACCCAGAAGAACACCAGTCATGGGTACCGGATACAGTGTACCTTGGACGACTACACTAGGAGATATGTACATGGAACTGGGAACAATGGGATTCGGCATGGTGATGCTTATCCATTCTCCAGCGTAGCTAGCCGTCGTGACCGAACCGACGTACTGTCCACCGGCTGTGTAATTTTGAGACGTTTGCCAAAATGAATCACCAAATGCAAATTTGGCTCGAGAACTGGAATCATTGCTCGAGTTCACAGTGTAACCGTCCAGAGTGTACGGACCGGTCCCGGTCGCAGCAAAAAGATCAATCAGAGGCCAGTTCAATTGAGATGTTGTCACGGCAAAGTTTCCTAGGGCTGGCTGCTGCACAGCTGAAAAGGGGGCAATGTTCACCAGAATCTCAACCGTCTGGTTCTGTAGAGCACACACGGGCAGTGCGTTGAACGAAAATGGCACCTTGATGTAACAGTCTGCGTCTGATGTGCTGATGACTGGCACTTGGTACAGGTTGGACAGGCTCGCTTGCTGTTCGTTCGGCACGTCAAGGTCATTTATTATTTGAAGATACTGGTTAGGTATCGTCTCGATGAGTTGACCACCGATGTAAAGCTCGACCGTCTGGATGAGTTCGAGGGCGGACGAGGCTGGGTACGTCTCGAAAGAGTTTGAGTTTGCGAGGGACCAGCCACTCGCATAGTAAGTGAGCTCGGAAGCTCCGGTAAAGGCCCATAGGTACACCTGACCCAGGCCTTGAACCTGCTGCACCTGCTGGTAATTCTTGAATCCCCAGAAGAGTGCGTGCGAAAGGTCCGTGAACCCGATCCAGGCCGGGCCGGAGGAATTGGAGAACTGAAAGCTCTCTGGACCAAGGCTCACGACAGTCGGAAGCCAGTTTGTGTCGAGCTGCGAAAAGTACGTCTTGAGGTTGCGCCCAAAGTAGCTCGCAAAAGGGAAAAACCTGGCATCAAGGTACCAGAATCTAGGACTTTGTATCGGGTCGGGATACACGAGCCCCGTGCCCGCCACTGACGCCAGGGCCGGCAAGGTGATCCGAAGAGTCACGGACCTCACGAGGTCACCTGCTCCGGAAATGTCACAAATCTGCGAGGTTCCAAAGGCTGTTCCGGTGTCCTTGAACGGCACCTCGAGCGAGTTGGTGAGATACGGTGTGTGCTTTTTCAAAATGACCCTAAAAGAACTTGTCGTCGGATTTCCTGTGAGAAACTCGTCTTGCAGGCCCTTGGCGGCGAGCTGTACTCGACCCGCCATTCTATTAGGTTGTACGTAAAATATCCGAGACATTTTTGACACTCGAAAGTATGAGCAAGGTGCTACAGCTGAAGAAGTTTGACCCGAGTAAAATGGGAAATGACAAGGTTTGTTTGTTCATTGGCAAGCGTGGTACAGGCAAGTCGACCCTTGTGATGGACATTATGTATCACAAGCGAGGCATCCCCACTGGAATCGTCATGTCTGCGACCGAGGAGGGGAACCACTTCTACGGCAAGTACGTACCGGACCTGTTTGTGCACACGAGCTACAACCGCGACGTTCTCGAACGGGTCATCCAGGCGCAAAAGGATCGCCTGATGCGCAACGGCCGGGTCGACCCCGTGTTTGTGCTCATGGACGACTGCATGTACGACCGAAGCTTCACCAAGGATGAGTGCATCCGACAGCTCTTTATGAACGGACGGCACTGGAAAATCTTCTTTGTCCTGACTGCCCAGTACTGCATGGACCTTCCTCCGTCGCTCCGCACGAACGTGGACTATGTGTTCATCCTGAGGGAAAACGTCATCAACAACCGCGACCGTCTGTACAAGAGCTTTTTCGGTGTCTTTCCCACCTTTCACATGTTTCAGGAGGTGATGGATGCATGCACCGAGAATTACGGCTGTCTGGTCCTGGACAACACGAGCAAGTCGAACAATATAGACGAGTGCGTCTTCTGGTACAAGGCTGACCTCAGGCCTCCGTTCCGGATCGGGTCCCAGGCGTTCTGGAACTTTCATCAAAAGAATTACAACCCGAAGCACTTTCAAAAGTCTGCCCAGCCCGAGCTCAAGAAAAAGGGACCTGGGCTTATTGTGAAGAGGGTCTAGAGTGTGGTCCGCGGAACACGAGCGCCTAAAAAATTCAAGCTCCAGGTATGGAGCAAATGAACATGAACGACGAACTGGCCGGTGCAACGATCATCCAAGCGGAGGCCCCCGCAGATTCTTTTCCCGATAAAGAACAAATGGCAGAGTTTTCCACCTCCATTCAGGACATTATGGACAAGGACGCACCTCAGATGAACATCAGCTCGGACGCACCCGGGACGCAGGGGCCGGTTCCTAAGTGGGCCAAGAAGTACCCGCTGGGCCTCAACTACAAGCAGGTTGAGGCTCTGATTGCCGGTCTAGCTGGCGTCCTGGGCACCTCGGAGGCTGTTCAGTCCAAGCTGGCCTCGAGCCTGCCCCAGTTTTACTCCGACTCGGGCAAGATTTCAATGACGGGCATGGCTGTCATGGCCCTCGTGGTTGCCGTCATCTTTTACTTTGCCAAGCAGTTTCTGCTGAAGTAGGGCGTCTTGGGGGTCCTGCCATCAGCTTAGGGGTCCTGCGGACCCTCCAAGGCGCCTTAGAACTTTCAGAACCTAAAAATATATGCTGACAGCATCAGGGTACGTGACGGATGCGAATCCTGACTTACGAAGAATTCTTACTGTCAGACCCAATTTCGAACCCGGTAGACCACCGCCCCCTTCTTTCAAAGTCTTTCGAGCAACCGAGAGACACCTTTGCGTCCCTCAGTATTTTGGCAAAGATCGCCTCGGCCAATCTCCGGTTGATCGACGTGCTGAGCCAACTCGGACGAATGTCCAGTTCGTTGGCCAGCTACGAGAAGACCTGTGCCAGAAGACAGCGGTCGCATCATTTCAAGGCTCTGGCGGAGTCATCAGCCTACCATGCGGGTACGGCAAGTCGATCGTCGGACTCGCTATCGCCGCGATGCTAAAAACCCGAACCATGATTGTGGTCCACAAGGAGTTTCTCGCGGACCAGTGGGTCGAGAACATACGCAGGTTCTGCCCGGGTGCATCCATCGGGCGTGTCCAGGGTGACGTGCACGACATTGAGCACGACTTTGTCATTTGCATGATTCAGACACTGTGCTCCAGAGAACACCCGCCAAAGGCGTTCGAGTCTATCGGGCTCCTGGTCGTGGACGAGGCTCACCACGTGTGCGCCAAGGTGTTTTCACAGACTATGTTCAAGCTGTGTCCCAAGTGGACCCTCGGTCTTTCGGCGACGCCCGAGCGCAAGGACGGACTCACTAGGCTCCTGCACTGGTTCCTCGGTCCGATGCTCTTCCAGACTACCAGAAACTCTACGGACGTCGTCGTTCAACCAGTCGTCTACGCCGGTCCGTTCCCTGATCCGCCCAAGGATCTACCGACGGCGATCACGGACCTTACGAGAATTCCAGAGCGTAACAAGCTCCTGACTGACACGATCAGGGACCTGTTGAAAACACCGAGAAACATACTCGTGCTCACGGATCGCCGAGAGCACTGTCACTTTTTGTTGAATGAGTTCCCAGATGCTGGACTTTACATAGGTGGCCTTGCCCGCGAAGCGCTCGAGGAGGCTGCTACAAAAAAGCTCATCGTGGCTACATTTTCACTGGCCCAGGAAGGACTGGACATTCCAAAGCTCGACACTGTAATCTTCGCGACGCCAAAGTCGGACATTGTCCAAGCGTCGGGGAGAATACTCAGGTCCAAGGGGAACTCTCCGTTGGTCATTGACATCGTGGACCACTGGAACGTGTTCTTCGCCATGTTTTCGAAGCGCAAGGGTCACTACCTAAAAATGGGGTTTCGATTCCCGGGATCCGGCTGTCTTCTCTAGAGAGTCAGGAATACAATCGCAATGATGTAGACGATCAGAAAGTGACTCATGTTAATTTGCTGTATTGGAGGTTGCCAGGCTGGCCGTGGCCTTTCCATTTCCAGTTCGCAATAAGGCACCATTTATTTAGGGCTGTGAAAAGAACCTGGTCCCGGGTCCTCTAGATCACAATCTCCGCCTTCTTCTGACGGCGCCGCTTCTTGCCCCCGCTCACTGTAATGTCCTTGACATCCCCGCTCTCTGTGGACACGAGATCGGAGAGGTCATCTGAAACGCTTGGCGGTGGTGGTCTAGAGCTCACTGGATTGCTCAGAAGCCCTGGTGGAATCATCTGAGCCATGTCGATCCCTGGTCCGCGCATCTCACGACGACCGTCAGAGGG